>UMFR01034253.1_pt1 | contig 19431 bp, 31 predicted proteins | sample 1965041 | NCBI WGS metagenome assembly UMFR01 (sample SAMEA4836049, study PRJEB28245) | human gut metagenome | biome: gut microbiome; material: fecal sample | place: Denmark | collected 2008
ACCATAACACACCAAAGAGTGCTTTGAAGTTCAGGACAGACCGCAGGTATGTACGCATTGGTGACAACTTCGAGCGGATAATGAGGAACTTACAGTCCAGTATGCTTGAACAGCTTGACTTGGCGAAAACAACTACACAGCAGTACGACACTGTTACATCGTGGTATTTCTTCGGGAGGTATGCAGCATTCCTGTTCCTTGAAGTATGGGCAAAGTTGAGCGGCAAGCAAATAATTGACGATTTCGCAATGAAATTCGAGCCGAAAGAGAATTACACAAAGGGGGCGGAAATCGTTGCGAGAACGCAAAATCGGGAAAAATTAACGCAGTTCATTGAAAACGCCAAACGTGATACTGGTGATAACGTGTTTTCACTCGAAACAAGCCTGTGCGCCGTTGAGAAAATCAGAAAAGGAACACGTTGGAACGGATTCTATACGGAACGCCTGTTGAATGACATCAAGGGCTGTGAATGGGAAAACCTTATAATAAGATTGTTATGAAAATGTGTGTATTCATAACAGGAACAAATGCTGTTGGCAAATCCGCACTCGCATGGGAGATTATAAACCGTTTCGGCGGCATTGAAAGCATTAACAATGACGTAACATACTGCAAAGATGGTGTAATATGTTTCGCCGGCAGTTATGGCGTAACACGTTTCGGCGGCATTGAAAGCATTAACAATGACGTAACATACTGCAAAGATGGTGTAATATGTTTCGCCGGCAGTTATGGCGTAACACGTTTTGGTGGCGTTGACAGGATAAAGAATGACAAAGGTGCATCTTGCACTTCCCGACTTGCCGAGGTTGTAGAAGAGGGTTTGAAATCGTGCGATACCATTATTTGTGAAGGCAGCTTTATGAACACTTTCGGACTAAACCTCACCAATGCAATGTTTAAGGCAGACAAGTGGCTTGTTGTAAATCTTTGGGCAGATGCCAACACGATTTACAAAAGACTGATTGCCCGGACAAACGGCAAAGGAGGGAAAAGAGGTGATGGGAAATTCGATTTCACCAAAATACTCACAAAACAACGTCAATCGATGATTGCCGCACGAAAGTGGCAGAGTATTGGCGTGAAAGTCTTGCAAGTAAACACGGCAGAAACGCCGCTTGAGGATGAGGCCAGAATGGTACTTGACGAAATTGAAAGGAGATAATTATATGAATGGTATCTGGAATGAAAGCAACTACAATGATGCAGCGGTGAAAGACATCTGCCACAACTGCGGTTCAAAGACAGGCAAACAGTCATACAATTTCTTTCGCCGAATGAATTATGTAACCGGTGGCAATGTATGGTGTAAGATATGGCACTACGGCAATATCCCTGTCGCCTTTTATTATGCCAACTTATGCAAAAACCACATACGGCTTATCGAGATAGCCGTAAAAAGCGAATATCAAGGTAAAGGAATCGGGCGTAAATTGCTTTTTCGATTGCTTAGGCAAATGAAAGAACATAAGATAGGCACTCTTACGTTCAGGACACCAATCAACGAGGAGGCTCAATTCTTTTGGCTAAAAATGGGAGCTAAGATTATTGATGTGAAAGGGACTGATTACGAAATGCAAATTAAAATCATCAAATAACACAACATCATGGCTGATTATTATCAAAGTCCACGTTGGAGCAATGAAATTGCCGATTGCAGTATGCCAATGACATTCGATACGTACAGCAACTGTTCTTTCGGGTGTATGTATTGCTTTTCGCAATTTCAACGCGGTATAGGCAACGCAAAGGAGAGCTATCTGCACAAAGATGTAAAACACGTTTCAGTTGACAAAATCAAAAAGATGTTCACCGACCCCGACAATCACGGCGGTCAATTTAAGGAATACATCAAGCAGCGGAAAGTTATGCAATGGGGAGGTTTGTCCGACCAGTTCGACGGCTTCGAGCGCAAGTATGGATACACGCTTGAACTGCTACGCTTTTTCAAAGAAATCAACTACCCTCTTTGTTTTTCTACAAAGGCTACGTGGTTTACAGAAGATGAGCGTTATATGGAGCTTATCCGTGGACAGAAAAATTGGAATTTCAAATTCTCTATCATCACGCTTGATGAACACAAAGCGCACGTAATAGAACGTGGTGTACCGACACCGCTGCAAAGGCTTGAAGCCATTCGCAGGATTGCAGAAGCTGATGCAGGAGGCGCAACGCTCCGGTTACGACCGTTTATCATCGGCATTTCTACACCGTCTTATCTCGACCTGATACGACAGGCGCACAATAACGGCGCAACTGCAATGAGTACAGAATTTATGTGCGTTGAGCAACGTAGCCCGACACTCAAACAATGGATGCCTACTTTCAACGAATTGTGCGGTTTCGACTTTATGGACTTTTACAAGAAATTCAGCGTCAGCACCGGGTATCTTCGTCTGAACAGGAAAGTTAAAGAGCCGTTTATGCGCAATATGAAATATTTGTGCGATGAATTGGGCTTGCGCTTCTACGTTTCAGATGCACATTTTAAGGAATTGTGCTGTAACGGTTCTTGTTGTGGACTTCCTGCCGACTGGAACTATTCCAAGGGGCAATGGTGCGAGGCTCTGCAAATAGCAAAAAAATCACCAGAACACATAGTGTATTGGAAAGACGTGTGCAAGGATATAAACGGTCTTGTTTCACAATTCGCATGGGCGAGAGCGACAGGATTCAACTGCAATTCAAGCGAGAAACGAGCAAAGTTTGAGGGAATGACTATGGCTGACTATATGCGGTGGCTATGGAATAACCCACAGAGCGGACAGTCACCGTATAAACTGTTCGAGGGCGCGTTAGTGCCTTATGGAAAAGATAAGGAGAACAATATAGTTTATAAATTTAATGGAGCAACTTTCTGACAAATGGGCGCACCGGGAAAGAAAATGAGAGATTATCGCCAAGAACAGCTACTGCGGCTTAATATCATAGCCGGACTTTACAAACGTGGATATTCTTACCGTGAAATACGCGAGGAAGTTATGGCACGGTTAGATTTGCAGACTTACAGCCTCCAGACAGTACATAAAGATGTAAACCGTCTATTATCCGAATGGAGAGAAACACGCATAGAAGATTTCGATTATGCCTTACAACTTGAGCTCGAGCGCATTGACGAGATAATAAAAGAAGCGTGGGAGGCGTGGGATAAGTCAAAAATTGACTATGAGCGAAAAAGAGCCAAACAGCAGGGAGTTCCAAGCGATGACAAAGGGAACGGCGGTGACGGCGGAATTGTAACCGTGAAAATGGAGCAGAGTGTTGAAAATGTCAACAGTTGCGGCGACCCGCGCTATTTGGAGGTAATTCACAAGAACCTTATGGAACGCCGAAAACTGCTTGGCCTTTACAGTCCGGACAAAAAAGAGATTACAGGAGACCTTTCGTTTGCAAGCCTATTAATGGAAACCAGTTCAACTGATGAGGAAGAATTATGAGCATATACATAAGAACGCAAACAGGCTGTTCGCTGGCTGGCGCAATGATTGGAACAAATTCATCAAAGATGCGCTTGGAGTAAAACTCGATCCTGAACAGCAAGAAATCGTAGCGGCTGTGCAGACTAACAAACGTGTTTCAGTACGCAGCGGAACAGCACGTGGCAAAGACTTCGTGGCAGCTTGCATAGCCGTGTCTTTCCTTTACCTTACCCCGAAATGGAAGAAAAACCGAAACGGCAAAATGGAGATGGTGGAAAACACAAAAGTAGCACTCACCGCCCCTACCGACAGACAAGTAAAGAACATTATGATGCCTGAAATCGCAAGACTTTTCAACCGGGCGAAAAGCAGAGGATTTGCTCTTCCAGGCAGACTTAACGCATACGACATACGAACAGACAATGAGGAGTGGTTCTTGACCGGCTTTAAGGCAGACGAACACAATCACGAGGCGTGGTCGGGCTTTCACGCAGTTAATACAATGTTCATCGTTACGGAAGCTACAGGTATCAGCGATGACACGTTCGCAGCCATTGAGGGAAACTTGCAGGGAAACTCACGCATAGTACTTGTGTTCAACCCGAACATCACCATCGGATATGCTGCAAGGTCTCAGAAGTCAGCACGTTGGATGCGGTTTTGCCTTAACAGCCTGACAGCACCGAACGTGGTGCAACGTAAATTGATATATCCGGGTCAGGTGGACTACGACTGGGTCAAAGACAAACTGGAAAACTGGTGTACGCCGATAAGGGCGGACGAGGCACAGGCCGAGATGGACGATTTCGAGTTTGAGGGCAAATGGTATCGCCCTGAAGACTTGTTTCGTAAAAAAGTCCTTGGCCAATTTCCGAAAGTATCCGATGACATCCTTATTCCTGTGCAGTGGCTTGAACTGGCACACGAACGGTGGAAACAAGTCAACGGCCGTGAGCCGCTCAGGCAGGAAATACGGATGCTTGGCGTTGACGTTGCAGGAATGGGCAGGGATTCCACTTGCTTTGTCGAAAGAAAAGGTGCGTGGGTATCGCATTTTAAGACGCACAACAGCGGCGGGTCGGCAGACCATATGAAAATAGCCGGACAAATAGCGGCATACAGGCGCAGACAGATAGACGCGTATGTCAGCATAGACACCATCGGAGAGGGCGCAGGAGTTTATAGCCGCTGTTTGGAACTCGACGAAAAAAAGTACATCATAAGCTGTAAGTACAGCGAGGCGGCGAAAAGCCATAATGGCAAGCCGCTCACGGATATTACCGGGCAATACTTGTTCGTCAATATGAGAGCATATCTGTTTTGGCGCGTCCGCGACTGGCTGAACCCTAAGAATGACACAGGGGCAATGTTACCGCCTGATGCACAGCTTGACGAGGAAGCCACGGAAATAAAATGGTCGTTCCGCTCGGATGGGCGCATCTTCATTGAGCCGAAAGAGGACATAAAGGAACGGCTGGGAAGAAGCCCCGACAAGTTCGACGCGCTGGCAAACACGTTCTACCCGATACGGACAAACAAGAGGATAGACCTCGACAGGCTCGCCCGAATGATTGGACGGTAACATTTCGGCAAGTATTAAAACAATTAATATATCAAAAGCTATGACGATTGAGGAAATACTTAATTCAGGAGGCACGGCGGCGCAGAAAATCGCCGCATTGAAAGAGAAGACAATCAATGTCCCGATGTGGACAGGCCGTGAGGGATTGGTGCGGCAGTACGACCCGACCAAGCACCCAGTGATGAACAAGGCGAAGTACCCTGACATTGTGAACGCGGACGGCTTCCAGCCAGTGACACGGGTAACGTGCGACTTGCAGCGGCTCGCCGTAAAGCGCATGACGGAGCTTGTCACGGGCATACCAGTGAAGCGTGTTTACCAGCCCGAAAACGAGCGGCAAAAGGAGGTGGCTACGTACCTCGAAAAGATTTTTATGAAAAACCGCATCGACAGCGTGAACATCGAGCGGTGCAACATGTTGTTCGCAGGGTGCGAGGTGATGACACTTTGGTACGCCGTTGAACAGCAGCACACCACCTACGGTTTCAACTCTAAACTGAAACTGCGGTGCAGGAATTTTTCGCCGATGTTCGGAGATGATCTTTATCCATTATTCGACGAGTACGGCGATATGTTGGCAATGTCAGTAGGTTATACACGAAGAAATGCCAGGAAACTTGTTCAATACTTTGATTGCTATACCAGCACAAGGCACATCAAATGGAGTACGCAGAACGGCGACTGGGAAGTAGTGGAGGATGAGCAGATAACATTGCAGAAGATACCGTGCATCTATATGTGGAGACCTACTCCAATATGGGAAGACACGTCAAGAATTGTTTACGAGATAGAATGGGCGTTGAGCCGTAACGGAAACTATCTGCGAGAGAACTCGAAGCCGCTGTTCGTGGTGTTCGCTGATGAAGAAGTCGGCTACGGAAAGGAGAAAAGCCCCGATAAGGAATTCAAGGCCGTAGCACAGTACCCGGCCAATGGAAAAGCGGAATACATCACTTGGCAACAGGCGGTGGAAAACCTTAAATTCTATGTTAGCGAATTGCGCAACCTTTTCTTCACGCAGTTGCAACTACCGGATTGGAGCTACGAGAAGATGTCACAACAAGCATTGTCAGGAGAAAGCCGCAAGCAACTGTTCATCGACGCTCAAATGAAAGTGAAAGATGAAAGCGGGCGGATTATCGAATTCCTCGACAGGGAAGTAAACATTGTTAAAGCGTTCCTGAAAATTATGCTTGGAGAAAACTACACAGCCGATATCGACGCGCTGAATGTGGAAGTGCAGATAACACCATTTACGATTACTGATGAAAAAGACACCATCGACAAGCTACTTGCCGCTAACGGCGGTGAGCCGATTATCTCGCAAAGAGAATCCATAGAACAACTCGGTTGGTCAGATGATGTTGACAAGACATTACAAGAGATACGTGAGCAGAGCGTGGCAAATGTTTTCGCACCGGCAGAATAAACTGAGAAGAAAGGAGAAAGAAAATGGACAAGACAAACAAGTACGACAGCCAGCACTGGCGCAACCAAGCGACATACGAGCGTCAGGTAGACGCAATATACAGGGCGGTGGCAAAGGAAGCGGCTGCACTCGGTGTCTCAATCAAGGATTTCAATCCTGACAGGCTGTTTTCTTTCTCCGACTACCCTACTACACGGAAAAAGATAGAAAAGCTTCTCAGCGACCTGCAAGCGGACATAGAGACCATCATTGTCAATGGCATACGGAGCGAATGGACGCTGGCGAATAATAAGAACAACGAGCTGGCAAGGCAGGTGTTCGGCGACAACGTCGGAAAGTTGACAAAGGAACAGGAACGGCGATATTTCAGCACCAACAGCGCAGCACGTGACGCATTCATCACGCGAAAAACCGACGGACTCGGACTGTCGGACAGGGTGTGGAAGTACACGGAGCAGTTCAAGGAGGAAATAGAACTTGGGCTTGACATCGGTATACGTAACGGACGGTCGGCCGATGAGCTTAGCCGTGACCTACGCAATTATCTGCAACATCCTGACAAGCTATTTCGGAGGGTGAGAAATGAACATGGACAATTAGTACTCTCGCAGAGGGCGAAAGCCTACCACCCCGGCAGAGGCGTTTACAGAAGCTCGTACAAGAACGCGCGGCGGCTGGCGGCAACGGAAACGAACATTGCCTACCGCACGGCTGACTACGAGCGTTGGCAACAGTTCGATTTCGTAGTCGGCATACGCGTCGTTATGAGCGGCAACCATCCTATTAAAGACATCTGCGACGAATTAAGCGCAAACTCCGGCAGTACAGCAAACAGCGGACGCGGCTGCTACCCCAAAGATTTCAAGTTCACGGGATGGCATCCATTGTGCCGCTGCCACGTGGAAACGATACTGAAAACCCCTGACGAACTGATGGCCGACAACAGGCGCATCATTGACGGCGAAAAACCGAACGAAACGAGCGCGAATACGGTCAAGGGGATGCCACAAGAGTTCAAGGATTGGGTGCGAAAGAACAGTGGCAGAATAGAACGCGCAAAGTCACTGCCATACTTTATCAAGGACAACAAAAAGGTCATTGACAACATCTTGTCCCCGAAGCCCACCCCTATCGAAATAGCCAAAGCCCGCCATACGTCACGAACAGATAAACAGACGAAAGAGATAAAGAAGCTGGCATGGGACAGGCAATTACGTATGAATATGCCGAACCTGACGGAACAAGAGCGGGAGGCAATAGTTGAAAACTGGTTGAATATTGAACAGGCTCTCGGCATAAAGAAAGGGAGAATGATGACGATTGAGGAAGCGGACAAACAGTCGGCAAACCCGAAATACGGAACAGATAGGGCTTATGGGATAAACTGTCAAACGTGCGCACCTGCATATATGTTACGGCAATGGGGATTTGATGTCACGGCAAAACCGAAAACGCCCGGCTCATTATCTGAATACCTTGCCCGGCAACACTCATTCGAGGCATGGGTAAATGTAGACGGAACAGAATCAAAACCGATTCTGCAATACGATTGGCTGGATAGTAAGGGGTATAAGCTAATGACCGAAAAAAGGTGGAGACAGTATTTCAATGAATGCTGTCAAGAAATCGGAACATACCTGCTAACCATAGGTTGGAAAGGAGGAGGAGGGCATGCTACGATTTTACAAAAAACGCCTGAAGGGCTATTCTATATTGAGCCTCAGGCTTACAATGCCCAAATTGGTGCTAAAAGGCCAATAGATGAACTTTGCGAAAGCGGAGCAACTAAGCCTATAAGAAGTAGAGGAATATTGAGAATTGATAACAAATTGTTTGTCTTAAAATTCTTGTCAATCTTTGACAAGTGAGCAAGTTATTTTCAATGCGTCAAAACCAGTAATTTCCTCGACGCTATTATCCTCTTTTTCCCAAAGATATATGAATGGGAAACCTGTTTCCACATCAGGCTCGGCGTAATGGAACACATCACGGCCTTTGTATTTGCCGATGTATTTTATGTGCTTGGTCTTGTTTTCAGGCAAGCCGCTTGCGGATATAATTTGTTTTGGAACTTTCATATTGCAAATTTATTTATTTTTCTTGGATTTTGTGTGAGAACAACGATTGTCCCACAGTTATAAATGTATTAGAATAAACTACGATGTTGTACGAGAGGGGCAATTTTTGCCGCTCTGTATTTCTCAGTGCAGGATGCGCAACGCTCATACTCACAACCTTTACAAAGGTCAATGCCCTGATGCTGCAAGGCATTGGCCTGATTAAAATTGACTATCCCGCCCCCATAGCTATTCTTTGTAAAATCCGTATATGCTTTTCCCATCATAGCTTGCACTCAATCCTGCCAAACCCTCGTTATAGTAATCTTTCCCATCGGGAGTATGAATGGAATATAATACGCTCCCAAACATTGTATGGCATCTGCCTTTGCGTGTAACCTCGCTTTCAATATCAGAAAACCAAAGGCTTGTCGGCTGTTTCTTTTCGCCGTTATAGAGGAAATATAAACCCTCTATCTTGATTGGCTTGCGAATGATGTTATCAACGCTCATAGAAGCATTATACCGCCTGATATTTCGGGCAACGTCCGCCCCCCAAATGCTGATGATTATCTTTATCGCCTCCAAGTCGCCATCCCACGCAATCATACTCTCGTGGTTATTGTATTCATAGAAATATACTTCCTGCGGGTCGCACTCTTCTTTGATAGGTTCATTTCTGTCCTCGTAGAATTTGAAAAACTTATCCAAGCCCTCTTTCGTGCCGAAAGCACCGCCAACGCTCCGCACGACCTTATCACCGTCTTTGATATGCCCCAGCTCGATAAGATGCTTGTAACCCTCACTGAATTGCTGATTGCTGAATGCAAAGAAAACTCCGCATTTATCTGCATCGGGATGTTCATCTTGTATCTCCCGATAACGTTTCACGGTCTGTGCGTTCAGCATTACAATGCCTCCCTCATATTTATCCCAATCACGATAGTATTTCAATTCGCCCCGTGTGGTCTTTATTGTCTGAATATCTTTTTCTTCCATAGCTTGATGCTTTATAAAGTGAATATAATATATTGGACTCCGTAGCTGTTATAATCGTAATGCCATTCAAATCCCTCTGAATGCGCCCACTCTTTGAGAATGTTCTCGTGAGCCAGCTTGCAACTTGCTCCATGTTCTAACTCGGTTCGTCCTATATGCTTATCGCATACGAAACTTGCCTGGCCGCAAACTCTTATTCTCTCGCAAATAGATTTTATAAATTCCTCTTTGGTAAAAGGTACTGTGTTTGCCAACTCTTGTTTCAATTGTTCTGATGCTTTCATTGTCTTTCGATTTTGTGAGGCGGTGGTGAACCGCCTCCTTGCCTTAAAAATTTGCTTTGAGTCCCAATTGCCGCAGGACTTCTTTCAGTTCACTGTCAGTGTACTTCATTGCGATTTCCTTGGAAACGCAGTTGTGGTTGGCGGCGATCTGTATCGCACGTTCTCTTGAAACCTTTGGAAGTGTTCTAAATGCTCTCATATCTTTTTGATTTTAAAATCAGCAGCTAACTCTTGTCACTTTCTCACAATTGATATTGCTGAGGTAGGTCTGTATCTCGCTCTTTACGTTACCGAATGTTTCTGCCATATACCTGCAATATTCTTTTGTCTTGACATCCAATATCCAATTGTTCTTAGGCTCGAACTCAACTACGCTGTCTGTAATTAACTTGATGTCAAGTTGTGATTTTGGAAACCAAACATTCTTTACTTTAAAGAACTCACCATATATCTCGCACACATAAGAGATATTTATCGCCTTTTCTGTCTGTTTGTTAAATATCGCTTTCATAATGCCTAATTATTTTGAGTAAAACGAAACTTGGAGACCGCGACGGAGCTTACATACGCATTTGTCCAGACCTGCTTTCAATGCACGGTCAAGGAATTTGTTAATAAGTTCTACTCCGATGAGGGTTACAAGACCTGCAACACCGACCAACTTGTTTACCCTGTTGCCCTCCGCATCAACGCCATAGACTTTCAGACGGAAGTTTCTGTTAATGAAACTCTTTGTGTACTTCAAAATGCCACTCTTTTTCATATTTGTATTTTGTTGTTAAAGTGATTGTATTATAAACGCATAGCTAAGTTCGTAGTTAATTTCGATATAGCAAAATGTTTTCGTAATTATTTTATAAACTTTTTTATTTACAAAACATAATCTGCAAGAGGCTAATATTTTATTAAAAGTTAAAATATCTAAATTATATATTTATATAATAATCATATAAAGAAAAATTGCTTAGTTTTGTATAAACTAATTAGTTTATATATGAAACAGAAACTCTTTGACGCGTTGAAAGCCAAGTTCCCGGGGGTCAACGCAAACGTGCTGAACAGGATTGCCGAGAAGCTCGCCAAGACTGTCACGACCGATGAACAGGTTGCAACTGCCGTCGCAGGGGTAACACAAGAGTTTATCGAAATTATCGAAAGCTACGGCGACAGCCGTGCAACCGAGGCCCAACAGACAGCCGTACACAATTACGAGACAAGGTACGGTCTGAAAGATGGGCAGAAAATCGACGCTAATGGGGGTGTGGCAGGACATACTGGCAGCGGCACAACCGTACAGCAGCAATCCGCAGGGGGCGCACAAGAGGAAGTCCCGGCTTGGGCGCAGGCACTTATCGACAGCTACACGAAGCTGAACGACCGCCTCGACAAGATGGACGGCGAGCGCACAACTGCAACCCGTAAGCAGCAACTTTCAACAATCATCGAAAAGTTGCCTGAAAACCTCCGCAAGGCTTATGAGCGGACACCCGTTGACAATTTGACCGACGAAAAGTTCAATGCTCTTGTCGGGGAAATCACTACCGAGGTGAACAGCATAGTCAGCGATGTACAGGCAAAAGGGGCTGTCTTCGGAAAGCCGACCGTAACAGGCGGCACAGGTAACCAAGGGGGCGAGCTGACAAAAGAGCAACAGGAAGCTATCGCACACCGCGACAGCAAGCCGAAAGACGGTCAGCCGTTCTAATGTCTAACAGTTAAAAACCGAAGAAAATGAGCATGACAGTTCAAAGACGCAAGGACACGAGAGTTCCTCGCGTGTTCCAGCACAAGGTCGCCGACATCCGTGGAGGCGTGTCTGTGAAAATCTCCGAGCTTGGAGGCGACTATCTTCGTGAGGGCGCAGTGTTAAGCGCACCCGACAACGGCATCTGCCACGTCATCAAGACGGCGGAAGTAGTTGCCGAAGTAGGTGCTTCCGACACCACTATCAAGGTCAAGAAGCTGCACAACTTCAAACAGGGCGACTTCATTATGACTGCAGAGGGCGGTCTGGCATACGCCATTACAGCCATTGACGAGAGCAACAAGGACTATGACACTATCACAGTTGGCACAACCTTGGGAGCTATCTCTAAAGGCGGATTCATTATTGAAGCTGCCGCAGAATCCTCCACAACCACATCAAAACTGAAATACACGCCGCTATCCCTCGTCGGTACGGGCAAGCCTGTCATCAAGGGGCAGAACCTCGACACCGATGCTTGGCTTATCGGCGTGACAAAGGGCAATCCTCTGCCGGAGTGTGTGGCTAACTATCTGAAAGGTATCATCAACTACTAAAATATGACGTTTTATGGCAACAATCGTAAATACACTTATTCACGGACTGACCCAACAGATGGTTCAAGCACGTGTGGATACAGCCGATGCGTCGCAGTTCTATTTCGGAACGCTTTTCCCTGTGCGTAAAGTAAACGGCTTTACTTGGCGTACTTTGAGAAACCAAATAGAAAAGAAGAATGTAGCCGCCGACCTGCATTCTGACAACTCGACCATCGTCCGCAAGCGTCGTCCTATCTTCGAGAGTGCAAAGGGTGACATTCCTTTCATTTCAATCAGCCGGGAAATGACCCGCTATGAAATCAAGGAGTATCAGACCGCTTTCGCATTCGCACAGGATGAGGACGCAACGAAGCTCGTTCAGTATTGGGGCGAAATATTGCACATTCGGGCGTAACTCCTTTTGCCTCAACGCCTTTTAATGCAACAAAGGTAATAAAACAACATTAAAGCAACAAACACAAGCCGCGCGGACTTTCCGCAAGCCTCTACGCCGCGGGGCTTCCCGCTACCCTCTCGTAGCGGTAAAAGGCATCATCAAGCGCGGTGCAAAGCTTCTCCGCCTCGTCGAAAATATAGCTGCTGTCCTGTATCATAGAAAGCATTTCAGAGACGCGCCCCAGCGCGTTTATAAAATCCTGTATGTCCGTTCTCTCGCCGCGTCCTGCCGCCTGTGGGCTTACTGCGTACTCTGCCAGCACCTGCACGGCCTTTGGCATATTCTGCCAAAACCTGCGGAAAGAAAGGCTTGCAAAGTCGCCGAAATAGTCCGAATAGGTTAAAAGGCTGTCGCACCCCAAACGGCGGAATGCAGCCGCGATAACCGTGTATTCCTCGCGCGTGAGGCCGTCCGTACCTGCGCCGGGTGTGGTGTCCGCCTCCCCGCTTCCGTGGGCTTGCTCCGCCTTTTCCGTGGCTCGTGCGGCTTCCCTTATAGCCTCCTGCGCCTCAACGGCCGTAATTCCGCCGTTTTCCAGCTTGTTTATTACTTCGTTTGCCACTGTGATTTGCCTTGCCGCTACTGCGGCGTTCCTTGCCTGTTCCATATTGTCAAATCTCCTTTTTGTTGTTGTCGCTATCGTAAAAATTCATTTTAACCATTTCGGCCACATAGCCCCAAAGAACGTTTATGTACTTGTCAGCGGCTTCGTCTGCGGCTGCTATTTCCTCGTTTGGGTGCGGCATCACTTCGGCCAGCACCCCGCAAAAATCCGCGTTGAGGCGTTCCATTGACGCTATTATCTCCAAAGCGCGTTTTGTCGTTCTCGAAATTGATATTTCCATTTTGTTTGATGTTATTTTGTTTGATTGATAGTTTCACCTGCTATATTGTTTCCGTTTACGTTGGTCTGCAAAATCACGGTGACGTTTACGCCCCTGCGGTTTTCCAGCCACTTTATAAGCTCCCTTACACTCTCCACCGTCACAGTTATGTTTCCTGTAACGTGGTTGCCGTTCCCGGCAATGTAATGCCCTATCCTCATATCACGCCAGCCTTAAAAGGTTATATATTGCCATATATAGCCGCCTGTTGACTTATATTTGCCTAAACAACAATTTGTTATTGATTTAGCACATAAATTATTTATTGCGGCGGCGGCTTTTGCATTACAATAGGTTGCTAAATGATACCTGTTGCCATTCTCTACAACGAATTGCGCAATGGGTTTACTGTTTTTGTTTTTATCAAACTTAAACCCTCTCATTGGGTGCTTGTTTAGCACATAGAAAGAGTGCAAATTGTTTTCAAGTGGAGTAACCCATTCCAAATTATCCGCACGGTTATTATGCTTATTGCCGTCTATATGATTTACATACGGCTTTTGTAGTGGGTTAGGTACGAAATATTCTGCTACAAGCCTATGAATTTTGTAGCACTTAACAATGTTTTCTTTCGATAGCGTGACATATAAGTATGACTTATTGCCCCTTATTTTTGCGCTTCTCGGTTTCAAAATTCGGGGTGTCTGTCCTCTATGGTAGTTTACAGACTTCACTTTACCAGTGTTTGAAATCTGATATTTACCATTAAATCCTTTTATGTCTTTCCAAAGCTCTACCATATTATGCCATTTTTAAGAAGTTAGCCATTTTGAAACAGCGAAACGCCGATTTTTCGTTATCATAATACACAAATACGCTGTTGTTCTTCTTACGATTGTCGTTACCGCTCGTTTGCGGTATCAAATCGGCTTTTAGCGTACCCCACGCAGTGCGTACCGTGCCATCGAGTTTAGTGTACAAAAACTTAACTACGCCTTTGTGCATAGCATTTTTTAGTTTCAACAAAGCCCAGCTTTTGCGCATAGCCTCCGCCATTGTGAAACCGTAAACTTTAACCAACTGCCACGCCATACGCATCAACTCGCTCAAATTGTTTCTTCTTTCGTTGCTCATAATTTTGTTGTTATTATGTGTTGCTTTGTTTTTATGCTGCAAATATAGTGCATTATTTTGTATCTGCCAAATATAACACAAAGAAAATACAAATCAATACATATTTTTTTTCGTTTTCTTTTATGTATTACTTAATAATTTTGTATCTTTGTAGCATAAAAGGATATTAATCAATACTTTATATTTATGCTTACACTTAGAATAAAGGAACTTTGCAGGGAAAAGGGGATAACCCTTAATGACCTTGCGGCGAAAATCGGGGTTTCCCAGCCCTCTATCAGTGGAATGTCAACGGGGCGCATAAAACCGTCCTTTGAGACGTTGGAAAAACTATCTACCGCGTTGGACGTTCCTGTCGGTGTGCTTTTCGAGCGTCGGGGCGACTTCATCGCGTTTGTGCGTCGCAACGGCGAAACGCTGACCTTTGAGACGGAAAGGGCGTTAAAGGCGTTTGCCGACACCCTGCCAGCCGACACGGACACGCCCGAATGATTTACGTTTGCTTTCATCGTTGTTTGGTTTTTGTGGGGTTGTGGGGCGGTGTTGAGGCCGCCCTTTTGTCTTGTTCCGCTTGCTCACGCCGCCATATCCTCGGCGTAACGCTCTATGGTCTCGATGTCGGGCTGTATCTCGTTGGGTATCTCCTCGCCCTCATCGTCGTATGTGTTGACCGTGCAATCCTCAACCGAAACGCACACGCTGGTAGTGACCCACGCCCCCGTACCGTTGAAATAATCATCCTCGCAATACCCGGCTATCTCGTACCACCCGGAAACCTCTACGACGGTGTTAGCGTCGATTTCAACCTCAACGGCAAATCTGCCCTCGTTGTCCGTGATGTCCTCAACTATCGCCTTTGCTATTTTCTCGTCAAGTGTCTGCATATCGTTGCTCATAACCTTTAATATTTGTTTGACGCTGCAAAGATAATGTTTATTATTTGTTTCACCAAACAAAAACAAATATTTTTTATTATTTTCTTTACCAAAAACATAATATATAAGTTATTTTTATTACCTTTGCACCAACGAAACGAATAAACACTATAACTTATGGAATTGAGAATAAAAGAATTATTGAAAGAAAAAGGAATGATGCACAAAGAGTTGGCGGAAAAACTCGGAGTTACCGACATTGCGTTACGCGCATCGTTAAAAGGAAATCCCACTATCGGCACACTTGAAAAAGTTGCAGATGTGTTGGGCGTGTCCGTTTCCGACCTGTTCGCCGCCCCGAAAGAGGGCGTAATACACTGCCCCCACTGCGGCAAGTCCATAACCATAAAAACCGAAAGCGTATGAACACGAACGAAATAGACCGTTTGAGCCTTGAAAAGGCGCAAGCCCTGTTTGATACGGGCGACATTGAAAAAATCGAAGTGGGTACGGTTAAGGGGCTTTGCGACATACACGCCTACCTGTTCGGGGGGCTGTACGACTTTGCCGGAAAGGTGCGCCGCCTCAACATCTCAAAGGGCGGTTTCCGCTTTGCAAACTGCCTTTACTTGGATGCCATTTTGCCAGTCATCGAGAAAATGCCCGAAAGTACGTTTGAGGAAATAATCGCAAAGTATGTGGAAATGAACATCGCACACCCTTTTATGGAGGGCAACGGACGCACGGGGCGCATTTGGCTTGATATGATGCTAAAAAAACGGCTTGGGCGCGTTGTTGATTGGGCGGCGGTGGATAAGGCCGCATATTTGCAGGCAATGGAGCGTAGCCCCGTGAATGATTTGGAACTCCGCGCCCTGCTGCAACCTGCTTTGACGGACAAAATAAACGACCGTGAAACGATTTTCAAAGGCTTAAACCAATCCTACTATTACGAGGGTTACGAGCCGTAACGCCGCCAGCGTTCGGAACTTGTCGGGGGTGCTGCTTGCTCCCCTTTTTTGCGGGTTGCCCCGCAGGTGTCTGCCGTCCGTTCTGTTGTACCGTCTGCCGTTTTTGCTGTTTTCCGTTTTGCAGCGGTTTCGCACTGCATTTGCAGAAAAATGCTTGTTTTGCGTCAGTTTTCCGCATTATTCTGCCCATTTTCTCCGTCCGTCTGCTGTACTGTCTGTTGTACCGCCTCAATGTGCTTTTGTAAATTGCCCGGCAATTTTGCGTGCCGTGTATGGCGGCAAGCCTCAACAAAACGGCAACCGTCGGCCGTCAGGGTGCAAGAAAGCCGCCGCACGTGCTTTTCCGTCTGCTTTATGATTACACCACAATCATACCGTGCTGCCAAAATCGCAAATTTGCCGCTTTTTAGCCCCGTGGCTGCGTTTTCGCCTTTCGGGTGGGCAACCATACCGCACGGCACAAGAAAAGCCCCACAGCGGCAAAAAACAGCGTCCTGCGGGGCTTGCGTTCCGTTGAGGTCAATACCGTTTGCGCCTTGCCTCGGTGTGTTCCACGTAGTCGGGCATCTTTGAAATGCCCTTTACCATTCCGCCCCATTGCTTGTTCCGCTGTTTCGGGTCGGGCTTGTCGGCTTTCCGTCCGCCGTCCTGTTCCGGCATCGGTTCGGGTGCTTGTGCCGTGTCCTGTTCCGGCTTGTGCAATAACGCCCGGTAGTCCGTCCCGTTTTCAGGCATCGTAAAAACACCGTCACGCAACGGGAAGAAGTTAAACCAGCCTAACGGAAACCGACCCCCGAAAAACTCGTTAAGCATCCGCACTATTTTCCCGTGCTGCCTGTACTTGGCTATCTCGTCCGGGTCGTCAATCCATAGGGCGGTATCGTCTGCCAGCCGCTTTGCGCTCTCATCGGTAAACACCACTTGCCCGGCATTCGTTACGGTCAAATATCGGATTAGTTCACGTTCCGACTTGCCGCCATAGCTGCGCCGCATTTCGTCCACTTTCCGGGCATACGGCGTATTGAACGCCTCCGCCTCTTTCATCACTTCGCCACGCATTGCCACGCTCCTAAACCCGTCCGCCTCCGCCTGTAACTGTTCCCGGTATAGGCGTTTCGCTTTCGAGTAGTCGCCGTTGAAAGCATCCGCAAGCATTTCGGCGGTAAAGTCGCCAATCTTCAAGCCCCGGTAAAGCTCCGCAAGCTCGTTGCCAGCCTCAACCATTCCGGCGATAACAGCCTTTCGGGTGCGCACCATGTCGGCACGCTCCGCAATCCTTATGCGCTCTGTCTTTTCCATAATCGCAAGTTTTAGAACGGTTGTTTGCCCTCTTTAACGCCGCCACGGTCGCCGATAGCGTCTATTTGCTCCTGCGTCAAAGCCTGCGTTTCCCTCGCTCCAGCGGCGAAACCTTGCGCCACTGCCGCGCTTTGTCCTTTCGGCACATCGATAACGTGCGCCCCCACCGCGTCCGCAATGGTTACTCTCATCTTTCCGTCGGTGTTCTCAATGGTGAGCGTGCCGCCGTCAAACTGAAATGCTTTCTTGTACATAATTTTTTGATTTTTGATGTTATTTACTCGCGGCATCGGCCTTGCCGCCCTGCGGTTCGGCCTCCGCCCTTTCTTGTCTCTCGTAACCGTCTGCCGAAGTCTCTTTAAGCAACTCGGCAAACAGCGTGTTGCCGTCGCTGTACGCTTCGGGCAAGTCGGTAGTGTCTACATACCCCTGCCGCAACCACCGCAAAAGGGTTATCCTTATACGCCTGTCAATCGGTATCCTCATCCTCAACGCCTCCGGTTAATTCGTTTACTATGCAATCTATCTGCTCATCAGTGAGCTTGTCGAAGTCAACTTTTGCGCTTACTGCCTGTTGTTTCGGCACAACGTACTGCATAAGACGCTCCAGCACCTGCAAACGCTCTTTCGGTTCAAGTGCTTTTAAATCCTTTTCCACCTGCTTGCGGTTCTTGTCTATCAGCCCCGCCAGCCACTCGCGCACGCTTGCCGTCACCCTGTTGGGCGTTCCTTTCTGCCGCCCTCCCATACGTCCGCGTCCGTCGTTTTTCTGCCTTGCCATACTACTGCAAACTATTTTTGTTTCGTTCAAAATGTACGCGGCTGCCGCCGCAGTCCGAAATTTGCCGCTTCCCTTTGCTTCTGCCGCATTTTTTCTTTTCGGTCGGTAAGTTGCAACGCCAGCGGCGAGAAATGCTCCAAAAACGCCTTATTTCAGCCCTTGCCGTTTGTGCCGCTTTCAATGTACCGCCGTCGCGCCTCCCTCAACTGCCGCCGCCTTTCCGTGCGCCGTGCCTTGTCCGCCGCCTTTTCAAGCTCCGCCGCCGCTTGTTCGGCCTTTTGCCTTGCCTCGGCCTCCCTCGCGTCGATGCTTTCCCAGTCCAATGCGTTAAGCTCGCGGCGCAACCGCCGCCAGTATTCGGGCGGTATCATCTCCAGCACCCCCGAAACCTTTACGCCATCAAAGGCGTTTATGCTTGGCGGCTCGCGCCGCGCCGTTTGCCATTTCGTCCGATCCATAGTCTTTCTGAATAAAATTTGCCTTTATTTGTTGATTTCAACATCTGAAACCGTTCAGATGCTGTTTTCAACATCTGAAATTTTACAAGCCACCATTTGGCGTTTTGTACAAATGCGCTTTTATTTCCACAAATCATTTATAAATTTGGTAGTGTCTTTTAATTCGGTTGCTTTCGGGCGCTTAAAATCAGTTGCCCGTCTGCTCCAATTACGTGCGGCGGCTTTCCAGTCTTTCATTTTTGACTTGCCGCCAACCATCCAGCCGTTGGCCGTGAAGTGGTCGTAAAACTCCATCGATTCGCCGTTGAGGCTATTTTCTTGGAAATACGCCTTTACTTCTTCTTCGGTCGGACACACAAAAGCGCGTGAGCGCGTGGCCGCGCCAGCGGCTTTCTTTTCTTGTTTACGTAAGGAAACAAGATTTTCTTTATATTTATCATTATCTATATCTTTATCAAGGTTAATTTCGCTTGATTTGGGTTGTTTTGGGTTAATTTCGCTTGATTTGGGTTGTTTTGGGTTAATTTCGCTTGATTTGGGTTGTTTTGGGTTAATTTCGCTTGATTTGGGTTGTTT
>UMFR01063694.1_pt1 | contig 19364 bp, 15 predicted proteins | sample 1965041 | NCBI WGS metagenome assembly UMFR01 (sample SAMEA4836049, study PRJEB28245) | human gut metagenome | biome: gut microbiome; material: fecal sample | place: Denmark | collected 2008
ATTTGGTTACGCCTGCAGGCAGAACACTTTCCTTGTACTCATCGCTTTGAGCATCAAAAGCATCCCAGCAAGGCATAGATACAACGCTAACGTCAATGCCCTCTTCTGCCAGCTTAGCTTGTGCAGCCAGTGCCAGATGTACTTCACTGCCGGTACCGATCAGAACAGCCTTAGCCTCGTTCTTAGCCGGACTCAGTACATAAGCGCCCTTATGAGCGTTTTCATGGATGGTTGCTGCATAGTCATGCAGTACAGTCAGCTTTTGACGGCTCAGCAGCAGGCAGGTAGGTTTATGTTTGTTCAGGCAAGCCTGTTGCCATGCGGTAGCAGTTTCCAGAGCGTCAGCCGGACGGATAACGCTTACGTTCGGAATCAGACGCAGAGCCATAGTGGTTTCAATCGGCTGATGAGTAGGACCGTCTTCGCCCAGTGCAATGCTATCGTGAGTCAGTACGAATACAGACTGAATTCCCATGAGTGCAGCCATACGGATGGTAGGACGCAGGAAGTCAGCGAATACTAGGAAGGTGCCGCCGAAGGGAATGAAACCGCCATGCAGGGAAATGCCGTTCAGAACGGTACCCATAGCGTGTTCGCGAACGCCAAAGTGAATGTTACGGCCAGTTCTGTCCAGCTTGGAGAAGTAACCGCCAGTTTTCATGATAGTTTTGTTGGACGGGCCAAGGTCAGCACTGCCGCCAACCAGCTCAGGCAGCTGTGCAGCCAGAACTTGGATAATATCGCCGCTTGCTTCGCGGGTAGCGTTCTTAACGGTATCCTTGAAGATTGCTTCCAGAGCAGTCAGGTTAACCATGGAGTTGCCAGCAATGCGGTCTTCCAGTTCTTTAGCCAGCTCAGGATATACCATCTTATAGTCATCCATCAAAGCATTCCAGGCAGCTTCATTTGCAGCGCAGCCATCCAGCTTAGCAGCAAAATGTTCTTTAACCTCAGCAGGTACATAGAACATTTCCTGCGGCCAGCCGGCTTTTTCTTTGGTAGCTGCCAATGCTTCACCACCCAGCGGCTCGCCATGGCAGGACGGGCTGTCCTGTTTCGGGCTGCCGAAGCCGATGTGAGTACGTACAATAATCAGAGAAGGATGCATAGTATCAGCCTTAGCTTCTTCGATAGCTGCCTGCATAGCGTCAACATCCTCGCTGCTTTCTACGCGCAGAACCTGCCAGCCATAAGCCTTGAAGCGAGCTTCAACATCCTCAGTGAAGGCAATATCGGTGCTACCTTCGATAGTAATTTTGTTGTCATCATATAAGTAAATCAGTTTGCCCAAGCCAAGGGTACCTGCCAGAGAAGCAGCCTCGCAGGAAACGCCCTCCATCAGGTCGCCGTCAGAGGTCAGACCAAAGGTGTAGTGGTCAACAACCGGGAAATCAGGTTTGTTGTACTTTGCGCCCAGCATAGCTTCGGCAATAGCAAAGCCAACGCCCATAGCAAAGCCGTGGCCCAGAGGACCGGTAGAAACGTCAACGCCAGGAGTCAGGCCGAATTCCGGATGGCCCGGAGTCTTGCTGCCCCATTGACGGAAGTTTTTCAGCTCATCCAGGGACAGGTCATAGCCTGCCAGGTGCAGCATAGCATAAAGCAAAGCGCTGCCGTGACCCGGAGAAAGGATGAAACGGTCGCGGTTGAACCATTGCGGATCAGCCGGATTATAATTCATAAAGCGGTCCCAAATGGTGTACATCAAAGGAGCGGTACCCAGAGGGAAGCCAGGATGGCCGGATTTAGCCTTTTCTACCTGGTCTGCTGCCAAAAAGCGAAGAGTGTTTACACATGCCTGATCAATTTTCTGCATCGAGAAAACCTCCATTTTTCCAAAATTATCTAAACTAATTATATCATATTTCCCTATATTGTCTACACTTTTTCGTTAAAATTGTAAACTATTTACACTTTTAACAGAATCTCCAAGTGAAGATAATCGTATGATATTATTATTTGCCTGTACTGCCGAAGCCGCCGCCACGGACTGCTTTTGCTACCTTATCATCATCATCCACCGTCAGGTAATTGTAAAAAATACCTTGTGCAATGCGTTCACCCTGCGGAATCGTAACAGCCTCGGTACCCATATTCATCAAAGCCACCATAATGTGACCTTCGTTATCAGCATTATTATAATAATCGGCATCAATAATACCGACATTATTCACCAGCATCAGATGCTTCTTTACCGCCATGCTGCTGCGGATATGCAGGCCCAAGAACTCGCCTGTCTGCATATAAGCCTTCACACCTGTAGGCACCAGCACCAGCTTACCCGGCTCCAGTAGAACCTCTTCGGCAGCGCTGATGTCATAACCGGCGCTGAACTGTGTCTTGCGCTCCGGCATCGGGAACTCAACATCCATATACCTGGCAACCTTTTCAAAACCACGTATTTTCATTAGTAACTCACTCCTCCAATCTACAAAAAAGAGCTGTCACAAATGCGACAGCTCTTTTAAATTCACAAATTATTTTTGTACGCTCTTCATCAGAACAGCCTTGCGGGACAGGTTAATGCGGCCCTTGTTGTCGATTTCGGTAACCTTAACAACAATTTCATCGCCAACACTTACAACATCCTCAACCTTATCTACATGCTCGGTAGACAGCTGGGAAATATGTACCAGACCTTCCTTGCCCGGCAGAATCTCAACGAAAGCACCAAAGTTCATCAGACGGGTAACTTTACCGGTATAAACCTTGCCAACCTCAGCTTCGGCAGTAATGCCTTCGATCATCTCGATAGCTTTATTAGCAGCCTCGGTGTTAACAGCAGCAATAAATACGCGGCCGGTATCATCGATATCAATCTTAGCGCCGGTTTCGTCAACAATCTTCTTGATCATCTTGCCGCCAGGTCCGATAACCTTAGCAATCTTATCAGGATCTACGTGGATAGTAGTAATCTTCGGAGCATATTTGGACAGCTCTTTGCGCGGTTCGCTGATGCATTCCATCATTTTGCCCATGATGAACTCACGGCCGCGTTTAGCCTGTGCCAATGCCTGGGTGAAGATATCCTTGTTGATACCGTCAATCTTAATATCCATCTGGATAGCAGTAATACCTTTTTCGGTACCTGCAACCTTGAAGTCCATATCGCCCAGAGCATCCTCCAGACCTTGGATATCAGTCAGAATAGTGAAGTATTCGCCATCCTTAACAAGGCCCATAGCAACGCCGGCAACAGGAGCCTTAATAGGAACGCCTGCATCCATCAGGGACAGTGTGCTTGCGCAAACAGAGCCCATGGAGGAGGAACCGTTGGATTCCAGAACCTCGGATACCAGACGGATTGCATACGGGAACTCCTCTTCGGAAGGAATAACCGGACGCAGAGCGCGCTCAGCCAGAGCACCGTGACCGATTTCGCGGCGGCCGGGGCTACGCAGAGGTTTGGTTTCGCCTACGCTGTACGGCGGGAAGTTGTAGTGATGGATATAACGCTTGGTTTCCTCAGCGCCAAGACCATCAAGAATCTGTGCTTCACGCAGCGGAGCCAAAGCCAGAACGTTCAAAATCTGAGTCTGACCACGGGTGAACAGAGAGCTACCATGCGGACGAGCCAGCAGGCCAACCTCGCAGCTTACCGGACGTACTTCGTCTAATTGACGGCCGTCAGGACGAATCTTATCTACAGAGATAGTGCGGCGAACGATTTTCTTAACCAGCTTTTGTGTGATGTAAGCAACGTCTTTAGCATTATCAGGATATTTCTCTAGGAATACTTCAGCGATTTCAGCTTTAACCTTAGCAACGTTTTCTTCGCGCTCCAGCTTGTTAGCATCCATCAGAGCATCTTTGAGTTTTTGAGCACCATATTCTTCGATTTCCGCAGCCATTTCTTCAGGCGGAGCGTAGAACGGAACTTCCATTTTCTCTTTGCCGATTTCAGCAACGATTTTCTCCTGGAACTCAACGAGTTGTTTGATTACGCCATGACCGAACCAGATAGCATCCAGCATGGTTTCTTCGGAAACTTCGTTAGCACCTGCTTCTACCATCAGGATAGCGTCTTTGGTGCCGGCAACAGCCAGGTTCAGTTGGCTGATTTTAGCCTGTTCAACAGTCGGGTTGATAATGAATTCACCATCAATCAGGCCTACGCGCACACCGGCGATAGGACCTTCGAACGGAATATCGGAAATAGACAAAGCGCAGGATGCACCGATCATAGCGGGCATATCCGGAGCATTGTCGGGATCAACGGAAACAGCGGTAGCAACGATTTGTACATCGTTGTGGTAGCCTTCCGGGAACATCGGGCGAATCGGACGGTCAATCAGACGGCTGGTCAGGATAGCCTGCTCAGACGGACGGCCTTCGCGTTTAATAAAGCCACCGGGGATTTTACCTACGGCGTACATTTTTTCTTCAAAATCAACAGTCAAAGGGAAGAAGTCTACACCCTCACGCGGGGTCTTGGTGCCGGTAACGGCAACTACTACGGCGGTATCGCCATAACGAACTAATACAGCGCCATTAGCTTGTTTTGCAATCTTGCCGGCTTCAATAGTAAGAGTTCTGCCGCCAAGATCCATGCTGTAACTATGCATATCTTATGCCTCCTATTCTTTTCACACATTGTGTACCTGCATATTATTCGCCGTCAATCAGAAAAATCCTCTATATTTTTACGGCTTTTTAAAATTTTTTTGAAAAAATTTCTACAACAGGCCAAAACAGCCGGCAGTTCTGCCCAAGGCAACACTGCCGACCGTCAGAAATACATTTTTACGCCATTAAAAGCCCATAAAAAGACGCATAATAAACAAAACTATTGCGCCGACAGCGGCAAAGACAATAAACGTCGGCAGCAAAAAGAAGATAACTGCCACAATGCCGCACAAAATCAGAAAAGTAATCAGAATGCCGCTGCCGCAGCCAAAGGTATGTACCTTGATATTCGGCGGCACCTGCTGCTGTCTTTCATTATAAGCATCAGCACCGCTGTCATATACAGCGCCTTCCCTGGCACTTTTGTTTTCCTCTGTGCCTGCGCTCTCGTCTATCGTCACGCCCTCAAAAGTATCGCGCTCCTCCGGACTGAGCACCTGCGCATCAATCTTGAACTGATAATGGCAGTACGGACATTCCACTGTGCCGGGAGCAACCTCGTGGCCGCAAAAATCACACTTCATATTCTGGTGCCTCCTCTCACTGCAGCAGCATCAGCAGCAAACCCTCTTCGTTAACGTAACGCGGGTCATGCGCCTCCAGCTGCAAGGTTTCATTTAACATATCTATCATCTGCTTCAGCTTTACATGGTCGGTAGCACGGCACATAGCAAAAACCTGCTTTTCCGTAAAGGTATAAACATCATTCAGCTTCACAAAGCAGTACATAACAGCTGCCGTCCAATGCTCAAAATCAGCGTCTGTATTATCAGGCAAAGAATTGCCACAAAGCATAAAATCGCTCCACATGGTACGCATCAGCTGTATATCATAGGCAGAAAAAAGCCCTGTTCCTATAAGAGATTCCAGCATTGCCGAGGTCTTGTCCTCAAGCAGCGCCGCAGGCTGATAATTACTTATCTGCGTGCTAAAATTAAAGCCCTCCATCCGCACATAGATGGCATACAAAACAGAAACATGACGCACGAACATCGGATTACGGTTGATGAACTCCTCCCAGCTCATCTCGCCGCTTTGGCGCACGGCAAACCAGTCCTTCGCCGCACTGACAACCTCGAAAAAGCGCTTACGCGAGGTCTGCGACATCACCAGTCCGCGCAGGAAGTTCATCACCATAGTATTTTCATAAAAAATATGGCCCATGAAAATATATCCTTCTGTGTCAATATTATCATCTACCGGCAGCATCAGCGTATATTTTTCATTGGTGAAAATATTTCTGCAGACATACATTCCCTCCTCCGTGCGTCTTTGCACATCAAAGAGAACCAGCTTAGACTTAATCAGCTCATTCAAAATATCAACGGACGTGTCCATATCAGAAGCGTCACGGCAGATTACATCACGGTAATGCTGCAGCGGCGTTTTGTCATCTTCAAGCAGGCGATAGTCAAAAAGAAAATAATCCCAGAAGGTCTGTGAATATTCCTCCGTGCCCGGCTTTTCCTGAACTGTACCATTCTGAAAAATACCGCCGAATAGAAAATCGGCCCGCTCCAAATCGCGACGGAACTGCTTCTGCGTATAGTAGCTTTGCACATCATCCAGCAAATTCTGCATTCTCTCGCCGATGTTCAGATACACCTTCGTCGGCAAATCCGGTGTAGAATACAGATTGTAACGGTCATGCCCAGGCAAAAAGCTGCCGTCCTTGCCGACAATCTGCAGTTTTCCGTCAGCCAACAGCTTGGCTTTGGCTTCGGCAGGCGCATTATCACGGGTAATAATGCGTTTCTTTTTCATATATGCATAAAACTCCTGCATAACATCCAGGAAATGTGCGATGTTGCTCTCCGTTGCCGGGAAGCCGGAAACATTGCGGCAGCACCAGCCTACGCAGTCAATAAAATCCTCACGCGACATATCACCGAGAAAGTTCTCGGAATTGCCAAGGTAAATACAAAGAATCGTAATATAATCCCAAATCTTGACCAGCTCGCCTTCCTTGGCTCCCTGCCATGTTTTATAGCGCAGGAAATCCTCAGCACAGGCTTGCTGCAATACTGAATTCCATTCTTCATCCTGTGTATAAAATTCTTCTATCAAATCGAAAACATTAGTCATTTTTTCTCCATTCTCTGACGTATTATGGAGATATTATACCACACTTTTGTGGCTAATTTATGTTTTTTTGCGCCAGCTGTGCCGCCAGATAGATATCCTGCAGCGGTACTCCCTGCTCCTGCGCCAGTTTGGCAGCGCTGTCATATTCCACATAACAGCGTTCGCCGTTCTCCAGCAGGCAGCGCTTCACCGCTACATCACCGTAAGCAGTGTGCACCACATCCCTGCGACGCGGCAGCACAGTGCGCTCCAGACGCGCACGACGGATGCCGATTGTTGTCGTTTCCGCAAAAATCAGCGCTTCCAGCTTCGCTCTGTCCTCCTCGCGGCAGATAACAGTAAGCTCCCACGCTGGACGGCTCTTCTTCATAAACACCGGCTGATAATGAGCATCCAACGCTCCTGACGCCAGCAGGCGCTCCAGCGTGTAACCCAAAAGCTCGCCGCTGCAGTCATCAATATCAGTCTCCAGTTTGCAAACACAGTCAGTCTGCAGGCTGTTATTTAAAGAGTTTTTTTTTGCACGTTATCCTCAATAAGCAGCGCACGCAAAATGCTGGGACGATCATACTGACGCTTGCCTGCTCCCAGACCGATGCCCAGAATCTTAAAGCTCTGCGGCAGCTCGTCCGTAGTCATCAGCGCAGCAGCGGCAGCAGCACCGGTCGGTGTAACGAACTCGCCCTGCACCGGCAGCAAGCGTACATTAAAGCCAAAGCGCTGCATAATATTAGCTGTTGCCGGAACAGGCACCGGCAGCACGCCATGCTGACAGCGGACAGTACCGCGGCCCTCGCACAGCTCCGGCACAATTACGTTTTCCACACCCAGGCTATCGGCACACACAGCAATCGCCACAATATCCACGATAGAATCAATCGCACCAACCTCATGGAAATGCACTGCATTCTTCTCCACAGCATGCGCCTTTGCCTCAGCATCCGCAATAATATCAAAAATATTCAGCACCAATTCCTTGGCTGCAGCACTCATATCCGTAGCATCAATAATCGCAATAACCTCCTGCAGACCGCGGTGCTCATGGTGATGATGATGCTCATGCGGCACATGGCTGTGCTCATGTTCATGTTCGTGGTCATGATGATGTTCATGCTCATGGCTATGCACTACAGCATCGCCGTTGCCATGCAAAAAGGCCATATCATGGTCATGATTAGCATGCTCCTCGTCCAGAATAACATCAAAATCGCAGCAGTCAACGCCTGCCTTAGACACTCTGCTGATTTTATACTCAAAGCCCTTTGCAGGAATACTCTGCAAAGCCTTATCCAGTGCCTCTTTGTCCGCGCCCAGGTCCAAAAGTGCTGCTACCAGCATATCGCCGCTGATACCGGCATTACATTCCAAATATAAGCTTTTCATAAATCTTCCTCCTAATCTGGAGCCTGCATACTCGTAGCAGGCTGCTGATAAAATTCGCTATAAGTACAAATTAATCCTGCTTTAAAGTTTCATTCATGCTGCCTGTACGATAGCCCTGCAAATCAAGTACCACATAAGCAAAGCCTGCAGCCTTCAATCCTTTGTAAATCGTACTGCGCATCGGCTCCGCCACTGCCAGCTCCAGCTGCTCGGGCAACAGCTCAACGCGCGCCAAACTGCCATGCACACGCACACGGAACTGCTTAAAGCCCAGCTCCCACAAAAGCTGCTCCGCCTTATCCACCGCCGCCAGCTTCTCCGCCGTAATACGTTCACCGTAAACCAAGCGTGAAGCAAGACAAGCAAATGATGGCTTATCCCAAGTCGGCAGATGCAGCTTATGCGACAGCAGGCGGATCTCCTCCTTCGTCAGCTCTGCAGTGCGCAGTGGGCTCTGCACCTTCAGCTCCGCCAAAGCCCTAAGACCGGGGCGGTAATCGCCCAAATCATCCATATTCGAGCCTTCGCAAAGCACAGCACCGTTTTCCTGTGCAATGCGCAAGAAATTACTGAACAGCGTTTTTTTGCAGATGTAGCAGCGGTCCGGCGGATTTTCGGCAAACCCCGACACCTGCAGCTCATCAAAATCAAAGTAAAGATGACGGATTCCCTGCTTCCGACAGAACTCCTCTGCCTCTGCTATATCACGCTGAGGCACAACGCCGGAACGCGCCGTCACTGCAAGCGCCTTATCGCACAAAGTCAAATGAGCCGCCTGCAGCAAAAACGTCGAATCAACGCCACCGCTGAACGCAACCAGCACACTGCCCAAGCGCCGCAGCTCCTGCTGCAGCACGGCAAACTTAGCGTCCGCCTGTATTTCTAAATCTTTATCTTTTGGCATATTTTTCTCCCTCATAAAAATTTAAAGACAACCCTCAGTCATCGCCTGCGGCGATGCCAGCTCCCTTGACGCTAAGACCCAGTTTATCGCAAGCTACGCGCCGCGAGAAACTGTCGGTCGTGCTAATGTCGCTTGCGACGCAGGGAGCATATAAAAGTTTATATCTCCCCTGAAAGGGGAGGTGGATGCGAGCTTTGCGAGCAGACGGAAGGGTTGGATCTCACTTGCACGCCAGCCTGTTAATCTGCGTCGCAATAATCCCCGCGCCATATCCATTATCAATATTCACAACCGAAACACAGTTAGCGCAGGAATTAATCATCGTCAGCAGCGCACTCAGCCCATGAAAGCTCGCACCGTATCCGACAGAAGTCGGCACCGCAATCACCGGATTACGCACAAGTCCGCCGATAACGCTCGCCAGCGCACCCTCCATCCCTGCAGCCGTCACTACACAGTTCGCCTGCTGCAGCAAATCAACCTTATCCAAAAGACGGTGAATACCGCTCACGCCAACATCGTAAAGCCTCTCCACATGCGTCCCGAAAAACTCCGCCGTCTGCGCCGCCTCCTCCGCAACGGGAATATCGGCAGTACCCGCAGTACACACAACAACGCAGCCGCAGCGCTCCTTATCCGGGCGCTCCTGCTTCAACGTCCGCGCCACCGGGTCATAAACAATATCAGGCAGCTGCCGCCGCACCAGCTCATACTGCTCCGGCGTTGCCCGCGTGCCGAACACCTCGCCCTGCTCCGCCAAAAGACGCTTATAAATATCCGCCAAATACGCATCAGGCTTACCGCTGCAGTAAACCACCTCCGCAAATCCCGTGCGCTGCTCACGCGAAGTATCAAGACGCGCATAATTTAAATTCTCGTACGCCTTGCGATTAAAATAACTCTCCGCCTCAGTCACCGACAGCTTGCCGCTGCGCACCTGTTCAAGTACACTCCTGGAGTCCACTTTATACCTCCTTTTATGACAAAGACTTAGTCCGCTGTTCGGCAGACTAAGTCTTGCATATATAAATATTAAATTTCGATTTTATTATAGCGAAAACATACCTGCAACGCAAATATTCTCCGCATCAAGTTACACCAGGTTCTTCACAACCGCCAGCTCCATCTTGTCCGCAGGAATAACCTCGGAATGCAACACAGGCATGTTCTCCAGCGCCAGCATACGCGGCGGAATCTCCGCGCCGGTATCGGCATGCAGCTTTTGCAGCAGCTCAAAAGGATTGCTGCCCTGCGGCTGAGCATCATCAAGCGCTGCCAGCACGCTGTCGGCAAACTTATACGGACTTGCGGTAGACAGCACCACGGTATAGGTTTCATCACTGGTCAGGAAGCGATATTTTTCCATTGCACGCCAAGCAACGGCAGTATGCGTATCCATCAGATAATGGTAATCATTATAAATACGGCCGATAGCCTCCTTCGTTTCCAGCTCATCAACCCAGGCACCGAAGAATTGGCTTTGAATCTGCTTCAGATCATCGCTGTCAATCTCATAATGACCTTCGGTATTCAAACGCTTCATATAATCTGCCACACGCGCAGCATCATGCTCTGTCACACTGTAAAGCAGGCGCTCCAGATTACTGGAAACAAGAATATCCATAGAAGGAGAAACAGTTTTAAAGAACTCACGGCGTCTGTCATAAACACCGGTATTGATAAAATCAGTCAGCACGTTATTGCTGTTGGATGCACACAGCAGTCTGTCAATCGGCAAGCCCATCAGCTTAGCATAATAGCCTGCCAGAATATCACCGAAATTGCCGGTAGGAACAACAAAATTAATCGGGTCCCCGGCAGTAATCTTGCCTGCCTTCACAGCATCTACATAAGCGCTGAAGTAGTAAACAATCTGCGGCACCAGACGGCCCCAGTTAATAGAATTGGCAGAAGAGAAGGTATATCCCTTCTTCGCCAGCTCATCACTGAGCGCAGTATTGCCGAAAATTTCCTTCACACCGCGCTGAGCATCATCAAAATTACCCTCAATACCGAAAACCTTAACATTTTTGCCTGCCTGGGTAATCATCTGCTGCTTCTGGATATCACTCACACCCTCGCTGGGGTAGAAAACGATAATCTGCGTACCCGGAACATCAGCAAAGCCTTCCAAAGCAGCCTTGCCGGTATCACCGGAGGTAGCAACCAGAATAACAACCTTATTCGTTTCACCGGTCTTTTGCATCGAACGTGTCAAAAGATGCGGCAAAAGCTGCAGTGCCATATCCTTAAAAGCAGACGTCGGGCCATGCCACAGCTCCAGCACACCGGTGTTATCATTTACCTGTACCAAAGGCACAGGATTATCACCGAATTTTTCCGGCGCATAGGCAGCATTTACACATTCGCGCAGCTCGTCCTCGCTGAAATCAGTAAGATACTGCAGCAGAACATCAACAGCACGCTCCGTATAAGGCTTGCGCTCCATCGCCTTTATATCAACCATACGCATCGCAGGAATATTCTGCGGTACAAACAATCCTCCATCCGCTGCCAAGCCACGGGTTATCGCGTGTGCAGCGGAAAACAAATCAGTTTTCCCTCTTGTACTAACATATAACATATATTCAACCTACTTTCTTCTTTAAATTTTGACGTCATACTGCCGTCAGCGTTAATAATACGCCTTCAGGCCAGCACAGTCGTATTTCTTTCAAACACAATTATGCAAATAGGTTATCAAGACTATAATAGCATATTTTATAGGAAGGAACAAGAGTTACTCTGCAAAAATCAGCGGTGCCAGCGTTGCAGCCGTAGCACGCTGCAAATCAGCCGGTGCTGCAATAATCTGCATACCGCGCTGACCGGCGCTGATTGCAATCTCCGGCCAGTTATTGCTTGTCTCATCCATATATACAGGGTAGTTCTTTTTAGCGCCCAAGGGTGAACAGCCGCCGCGGATATAGCCTGTCAGCGGCAATACCTCCTTCAGATGTACCAGCTCGGCACGCTTATTGCCGCTGGCTCTGGCCAACGCCTTTAAATCAAGCTCGCCGTCACCGGGAATTACGGCAAACATAATGCCGTTCTTGTCACCGCGTACTACCAGTGTTTTGAATACCTGTGATGCAGGCATGCCAACCTCTGCGGCAACATGCACAGCATCCAGATGCTCCTCGTCCACCGGATATTCCATAATACGGTATTCTATCTTCAGCTCGTCCAGACGGCGGGCTGCATTAGTTTTTTTGTTATGTTTCATCAGGAAAAACCCCCTCTAAGCTAGAGAAATTACTTCATCTCTGTTATAATAGCACTATAGTAATGTAAAATGCAAATAAAATTGTGAGGACAATAAATTGAAGCTGAAAATTATCTGCGGACAGCTGGAAATTACTCCCGGCCGTCCTGATGTAAACTATAAGAAAATCATTGACGCTATTGAAAAAGCACGCAGCCTTGAGGCCGATATCCTGCTTCTGCCCGAAATGGCACTGCCGGGTTATCTTATCAGCGACATTTGGGAGCAGCAGACCTTTTTGGATGACTGCGCCTATTATGCCGAAAAGATCGTCGCTGCCACTGAAAATATCTGCGTAATCTTCGGCAGCGTTGCCACCGAACCAGGCAAGCTCAACGAGGACGGACGCGTGCGCAAATACAACGCCGCCTTTGCCTGCCAAAACGGTAAGCTGCTCGGCGGTTATCAGGGACGCAGCTTCTTCATCAAGACATCGCTGCCCAACTACCGCGAATTTGATGACTGCCGTCATTTTTACAGCCTGCAGAAACTCTGCGCCGAAGAAGGTGCAAGCGTCAGCGAAGCACTGCAGCCTTTGGAAATCGTCATCCGAGGCACCAGCCTGCGCATCGGCGTCATGCTGTGCGAGGACGGCTGGACGGAAAACTATCACCTTAACGTACCACAAACGTTGGCAGACAACGGAGCGCAGCTTTTATGCAACCTTTCCTGCTCCCCCTACACGTTGGGCAAAAACCGTAAGCGCAACCGCCTTTTCAGTGCGCAGGCACGCACCGCAGGCATTCCGCTTATCTATTGCAACAACGTCGGTATCCAGAATAACGGCAAGAATATCTTCACCTATGACGGCTGCACTTCCGCCTATAACAGCGACGGCAGTCTGGTAACCTCTGCGCCCATGTATGCCGATACCTTTTTGGAATTCACCTGGGATACAGAAGCAAACTGCATCATCCCCACCTGTCCGCCGGCAGAGCTGCCAAAGGAGCCGGAATCCGTGTATTGCGCTCTGCGCTACGGCACCGCCAAATTCTTGCAGCAATGCGGCATCAAACGCATGACAGTCGGTCTTTCCGGCGGCATCGACAGCGCTGTAACCGCCGTTATGTATGCAGATATTCTGGGACCGGAAAACGTGCTGCTGCTCAACCTGCCTTCACGCTTCAACTCCGCTGCCACGCGCAACAGCGCACAGCAGCTGGCGCAGGCACTGGGCGCAAACTACGCCGTAATGCCTATCAGCGAAAGCTATGAACTGACGGTTAAGCAGCTAGAGCAAACGCCCATCATCCATCTGGCAGACGGCAGCAGCTTCAACCTGCAGCTCAGCGGACTGATTAAAGAAAATATCCAGGCCCGCGACCGCGGTGCACGTGTCATTGCCGCTGCGTCAGCAGCCTTCGGCGGCGCCTTCAGCTGTAACTCCAATAAAGCAGAGCTGGCCATTGGCTACGCCACCTTCTACGGCGATATCTGCGGTGCCATGGCCATGATCGGTGACCTTTGGAAGCATCAGGTATATGCTTTGGGACGCTATCTGAACGAAGTAATTTACAAACGTGAGGTAATCCCCGAAGCTATCTTCAATATCCGCCCCAGCGCCGAGCTTTCGGATGCGCAGACAGTAGGCAACGGCGGTGACCCGTTGGTGTATGGTTATCACGATTATCTGCTGCGTGCCTTTATCGAAAACTGGCACAAGACTACACCGGCAGATATCCTGCGCTGGTACAAGGCAGGCACGCTGGCCGCAGAGCTAGGCTGTACGCAGGAAGCGATTAACGAAGCCTGCCCCGACGCTGTTGCACTGATTGCCGATTTGGAGCGCTGGTGGAAGCTATTCGCCGGCTTTGCTGTTGCCAAACGCATTCAGGCACCGCCTGTATTGTCCCTCACCAAACGCGCCTTTGGCTATGACCATCGTGAAGCACAGCTTACGCCCTATTTCTCACGCGAATATTACGAGCTTAAGGAAGAACTGCTGAAATAAGCAATCTGTAAGGCAGAAGGAAAATATGATTTCAAATATTTTTCTTCTGCTTTATGATTAACAAAGTATATATTTTCTCTTGACATCTGTTTAATTAAATAGTATAATACCTTTTGTATTCGGGGTGTAGCGCAGTTTGGTAGCGCACCTGCCTTGGGAGCAGGGTGTCGCAGGTTCGAATCCTGCCACTCCGACCATGCGGGTGTAGTTTAGTGGTAAAACCTCAGCCTTCCAAGCTGATGTTGTGGGTTCGATTCCCATCGCCCGCTCCAATTTAATATGGTTCAGTAGCTCAGTTGGATAGAGCAACGGCCTTCTAAGCCGTGGGTCGGGGGTTCGAATCCCTCCTGGATCACCATGAAGGAAACCCCGCAACCATGCAGGTTGCGGGGTATTTTTGTGTGTAAATAACGCAGAATGTACTCATCTTCTCAGTACATTCTGCGTTTTACTTTACAGGCTCAAAAAGTTTTTTAAAATCGTCCGTCCCTGCGGCGTCATAATCGACTCCGGATGGAACTGCACACCATACACCGGCAGAGTTTTATGCTGCAGCGCCATAATCTCGTTCTTCGCTGTTTTTGCCGTAACCTCCAGGCAATCCGGCAGGCTTTCCGGCTCCACAATCAGCGAATGATAGCGCGCTGCCTCAAAGCCATCCGGCATATCCTTAAAGATGGGGCTTGCAGCCTCCAGATACACCTTATCCGCCTTACCGTGCACAATCTCCGGCGCATGCACCACATTGCCGCCAAAGGCTTCACCAATTGCCTGATGCCCTAGGCAAACACCCAGAATCGGGAACTCACCGGCCATCTGGCGGATTACCTCCAGACAAATACCTGCCTGCTTGGGATTGCCCGGCCCCGGCGAAATAATAATATGATCCGGTTGCATAGCTCTGATATCCTCAATCGTCAGCTTATCATTGCGCACAACCTTGATATCAGGATTAATTTTGCCAACCAGCTGATACAGATTAAAAGTAAAGCTGTCGTAGTTGTCTATAATCAAAATCATTGCTTACTCCTCCTCTGCCGTCATACGCAGCGCTGTCATGCAGGCTCCTGCCTTATTCACGGTTTCTTGAAATTCATTGTCCAATACGGAATCCGCAACGATACCGCCGCCAGCCTGAATATAAACCCTGTCGTTCTTTTTAACCATAGTGCGGATGGTAATACAGATATCCATGTTGCCGCCAAAATCAAGATAACCCATGCCACCGCCGTAAATACCGCGACGCTCCGGCTCCAGCTCGTCAATAATCTCGCAGGCGCGAATCTTCGGTGCTCCGCTCAGCGTACCTGCCGGGAACACTGCCCGCAGCGCATCCAATGCGTCCTTATCGGCACTCAGCTGGCCTGTAACCTTGCTCGTGATATGCATAACGTGTGAAAAGCGCTTAATCGCCTTGTAATCGCTCACCTTGACGCTGCCAAAGTCGCAGACACGGCCAACATCGTTACGCCCCAAATCCACCAGCATATTATGCTCCGCGATTTCCTTGGCATCTGCCAAAAGCTCCTGCTCCAGCGCCAAGTCCTCCTCGCTCGTCCGTCCGCGGCGGCGTGTGCCGGCAATAGGCATGCTGATGACCTTTTTGCCAACCACCTTCACCAGTGTTTCCGGCGAGCTGCCGGCGATTTCCATATCGTCATTATGTAAAAACACCATGTACTGCGAAGGGTTCGTCGTTCTCAAATAGCGGTAAGCGCTGAAAAGACTTTGCTCATAGGTTGCGCTGAATTTTTGCGCGTAAACAATTTGAAAGGCATCGCCGTTTTTGATATATTCCTTGCAGCGGAGCACATTTTTATTATACTGCTCACGGCTCTGGTTACTGGTGAACTCGCCCAACTTAGCCTTCACAGGCTTCTTCGGCTGCACAGGCTGCAGCAGCATTTTCTCCATCGCCGCAATTTCGCGCTCTGCTTTAGCGTAATTGATGGCAGCATTATCCGTTTTGACATTCACAATCAGGAAAATCTTCTGCTTGAGATGGTCAAAGGCAATCAGCTTGTCAAACAGCATCAAATCAACATCGGCAAATTCCGCCTTACGCTCTTTATTCACACGCATATCCGGCTCGCAGTAGCGCATAAAATCAAAGCCAAAGGTGCCTACAAGACCGCCGGTAAAGTTAGGCAGGCCATCAATCTGCGGCGCCTTGTATTCCTCCAGAATATGGCGAATACAGCCCAAGGGATTGCTTTCCTGATACTTCACGGCAGCACCGCTGATGATTTCCGCATTACCGTCAGTTATTTTCAAACGCAGCACAGGATCATAGCCTACAAAGGAATAACGCGCCCAGTGCTCACCGCCCTCAATGCTCTCCAAAAGGAAGTAGTTGTGGCTGCTGCGTCTTACATTGTCCAAAAACGCCAACGGCGTCAGCATATCCGCCAGGCATTCCTTAGCTACAGGCACAGCCTTGTAGTTCTTTGCATACTGCATGACCTGCTCCAAAGATAAATTCAACATTTTGTCACCTCATCTGCTTATTTTCACCCGTGTCAACAAAAAAAAGCCTGCCCTCGTACTGCTCGCTTTGAGCAATATCAAGGACAGGCTATAAATACTTATACCTGCGGTACCACCTTGCTTCGCCGTACATCGGCGCTCTCTCGCAGAATGCTGACACATTCCTCACCCTTAACGCCGGTGTAACGTTGCCGAATACTCTCGCCGAAGCGATTTGACAGCACCCTCAACGGTCCATTTATCAGCCTGCATCTCTATCCGGCTCACACCTGCCCGAACTCTCTGTAAGCGCATTTACTGACTTGATCTCCGTCTCAACGGTTTGTGGTCTTTTTTGAAGTTGTGCCTAGTGTATCACTCTGCATTGATAGAGTCAAGAAAATATTACACTTTGCGTACTTCCGATTATTTTACAGTAAATAATGTAAAGCAGGTTACAGTTTCAAAATAACTGCGCAACAGCAAGCAATGTATATATTACGCAAGTTTTTCTTCTGCATGAGAAAAACTCGCCAAAATCTCAAAGTTTTTCTTTTGTAAACGAAAAACTTCTGAATTTTAAGCATTGTTGCTTCTGCAGGCGAAAAACTTTTGGATGTAGGAAACAATATAACTACTTGACTCAATTTTCTTCCAAAAGAAAATCTATTATATTCTTTTGCTCAATCCCATCCTCACCCATAGGGAATTCATCAAGAGTAAGCACATACTTCGGATAGCTGTCATTAATCTTTTTTAGCGGAGCAAACTCACGCTCATATGTTTTTTCATCTAAAACTGTTGCTGATACTTGATAATAAATGCGCTTATCCTCTTTTTGAGCAATGAAATCTACTTCGAGCAGATCTAATTTTCCTATGCTGACCTGATATCCTCTTCGCAAAAGTTCCAGATAAACAATATTTTCAAGAATATGTCCGATATCGCGAGTGCGTTCACCCAATAAAAGGTTACGCAAGCCTATATCAACGATATAATATTTTTCCAGTGATTTCAAAAACTCTTTCCCTTTGATATCATAGCGATTTGCTTCATACAAAATAAAAGCATCTTTTAGTGCTCGAATATAGTTATCAATAGTCCCTGATGTAGTCCTTCTGCCATTACTGTTCAAGGTATCAGCTATTTTTTTAGTTGAAACTATATTTCCTATATTATCAAATAAAAATCGTATTACATCTTCTAAGAGCTTTACGTCTGAAATTCTCTTGCGTTCAACAATATCCTTAAGTAAAACAGTGTTGAATATACCTCTAAAGTATTCCAAGCGAACTTCTTTGTTATCAATAGTTGCAGCATAAGGAAAGCCACCATTAAGATAATATTTATTAAACGCCGTCTTTTTATCTCCACCGACTAATTCCCAATACTCCTTAAACGACAACGGTAGTATGCTCAGTTCAATATACCTTCCAGACAACAATGTAGATAATTCACCAGAAAGCAAATATGCATTAGAACCAGTAATATAAATATCTACATCATCACGTAAGAACAAACTGTTGATAGCCTTTTGAAACTCAGGAACAATTTGTATTTCATCTAAGAATATGTAATTTTTTTCATTAGGGGATAAGTTTTCCAGGATATGATTATATAAAGCATGATAATCCTTAAGACTTTCCCAACGCAAATCTTCAAAATTTATATATTGACAGCATGAAGGATGCACACCACTGCTCACTAAAAAATCTCTATACATTTCCAGCAGTGTCGACTTACCGGAACGACGCACACCTGTAATAACCTTGATAATCTTTTTATCTCGCATCAATTTTAGTTTTTCCAAATATGTCTGACGTACAATCATACAAATCCTCCTCTCCCAAACTAGCATTATACTTCTTTGTCCTTTATATCATAACAGAAAGGATAATCCTACGCAAGTTTTTCTTCTCTATAAGAAAAACTCGCCAAAATCTCAAAGTTTTTCTTTTGTAAACGAAAAATTTCTGATTTTTAAGCATTTTTTATTTTATAGGTGAAAAACTTTGGAGTTAAAAATTTCTTTATACAAGCGAAAAAAGGCGGTGCACTCGCACCGCCCCAAGGTTTCAGGTTAATTTACTATTTCATACACGCATCACGCGGCAGTCCCAGCTGCTCGCAGATGTCGCCCCATTTTTGCTGACGTGTTTTCATCGCCAGCAGCTCCTCTACGCTCTTGTCGCAGTGGCGCGCCAGGAACATCGCACGCTTCACCTGATGCGAAGCATAGCCCATGCGCATGTACTTGTCTACCAGCTTTTTATCCAAGCCGAACAAACGGTGAATGCGGTCAACCTTGTACTCATGCTCGGCACGCGCCAGCTTTTCCGGCGTCAGCCCCAGCAGATAATCAACGCGCGTCCACACGTATTTATCGCGCAGCTGCGCCACCTCCTTCACCGGCTTTTTCGCTGCGTAGGCATGCAAGCACAACTTTTTCAGCTCCATATAGCTGATGCCTCTGTCAAAAAGCTCGCCAAGCTCTTCCTTGTCAAAGAGAAAGCTGTCATGCAGGCCGTTCACTGCCTTTTCCTTATCCATAGGCTTCTTGCCTGCGGCGCTGGCAGTTGCTCCGCCAACAACAAAAAGACCGCAGAGCATGAGGCAGATTAAAAGTGTTATCTTTTTCATTTTGCACCTCCGAGGTAAGTCAGCAAGTTAAAAAGTGGCGGCGC
>UMFR01055146.1_pt1 | contig 19350 bp, 16 predicted proteins | sample 1965041 | NCBI WGS metagenome assembly UMFR01 (sample SAMEA4836049, study PRJEB28245) | human gut metagenome | biome: gut microbiome; material: fecal sample | place: Denmark | collected 2008
TGGTTTGGAGTATCGTTGCCATACACTGATGAAAGTCTATTTCCAAAGCCGTGATGAAATGGAAAAGCAATATAAGGCTGGCATAAAGTCTTTGAGCTCATTCACAAGTACAGAATAGGATGCGCCTATGTCGGTGAGTTCTTGCAATCGCATTATCATGTCAAGGATATTGCTCTGAAAGAGTTGTCGCTGCCTTTTATCACGGACTACGAGACTTTTCTCAGAACCGACAAGCACTTGAAGATAAACTCTGCGATGGTGTTTGTCCGCAATCTCCGTGCAATGGTATTCCGTGCCATAGATAATGAATGGCTCGTAAAAGACCCTTTCAGACGATATGAGTACAAGGAAGAAGAGACGACAAGGGAGTTCTTGACAAAAGAAGAGATTCGCTTGCTCATGGAAATACCAATCACCCGAAAGAAGATGAGCATGGTACGTGATTTGTTTCTGTTCTGTTGTTTCACTGGTCTCGCCTTCATAGATCTTTATAACCTGAAGGAAGAGAACATCAAGGAACGTTCTTTGACGATGGCGAGTGGATAATAATCCATCGACAGAAGACGGGAACTGAAGCCGACATCAAGTTGCTTGACTATCCCAAGCAGATTATGGAAAAATACCGTGGATTGTGTGAAGACGGTAGGGTAGGCAAACAGCTCCAAAGGATGGCAAAAGGGGAAAGGACAGATGGGAAATACAAGGAAATCGGTGCCATTTATGGTTTCCTTATCAAGGTTGTGAGCGAGACAAGCTTTGAGAGCGGTCTGCCCTTCGTTAATAACCGCTTTGTTGTTGAGGGCCATTACAAGTATCAGTACAACAACGGACATATCGCCAAATCAGACCCGATAGCTGCGGCAAACAACTTTGTGAATGCCCTGCAGAAAATGCAAGGGTACATTGAGCAGTATGATTCAAGATGCAAGACGTTGGAGAAAGAAATACCACAACTGCAAGAGATAGCAAGCAAGACATGGAAGAAAGAGAATGAAATCAAAGGGTTAAAAGCAGAGTTAGCTTTATTAGATAGAAAGATACAGCTTAAACTATCTCCACCTACTCTAGTGATTGACAAAAAAGGAAAGTCACACGAGGTGAAAGAATATAACACCTCAGAAAACGACCATACAGAATCAACTGTTGCTCAAAACAGGATGTTTCGAGTAGGTCTTTAATATATTATAATAGGTGACAGACATATATATGATATGTTTGCCACCTATTATGATACAATTTATTATACATAATTTCTGAGATATTCAAGCAAATAGATTTAATTTGTCTTAAATTTGCTGCAAAATATAGACTTTTTCAATTATTATTGCTGTTTTATCAATTAATTTTCGTACTTTTACAACCGGACTGTATTTGCTTGACCGTAGTTATCACTGTTAGACGTGTTCTTTCAAGATAACCGAGTCGGCAGCCTACGCCGTGCTGAGTGTAGTGAAGTCACTTATCTGACATATCTATACAAAAGCGGGCATTGGGTGGGATGACAGTCCAGACATATTGAAGGCGTTTATCGACGCTTTGTTCTTGACACATCGAAATCTTGCAAACTTCCGATATTATAGTCATGAACATAGCCAACGGTAGATGTCCCGGGTGTGATTATATCTATCCGTGTAGCACTGTGTATACTCATATTGTATCTTCTTGGGTGCAATGTTGATGTGTACATCTGTTTCTGCATGGAGTTTATATATTCATATCGGCGTGGGCTCTGACGTTGTCTGTTCAACTATAATAGGCAATGCAAGAGCCTCGATGTGTGGGATGGACAACAGGACGATCTCACGCTTTTTTTATGTCGGAATTTAACGGATTTCTGTCTAGAAAAAAGTTAGCACCGATATGAAAGTCGATGAATGGACATCAACAGATGTACACACCCCAGGAGGCGGTGAACTCCCTCCTTGCGCTGGACTTACCTCCAACGCCCTCCCCGAAACTCAAAGCACTATTTCCGCAGAGAGTTCACAAACTGGGGTGTCCACCAGAAATGCACATATAGCAAGTAAGTCAAAGGCTCAAAAAGAGATAGATGTTCCCCATTGGTATGCCTTACGCACCACTTATGGTAGAGAAAAAAAGGCATACGACTATATGACAGCCAAAGGCATTACGGCTTTCTATCCAACTACCAGTGTTGTAAAACTTATAAAAGGTAAGCGCAAAGTTGTTACCGTATCACGTTTGCCGAACATTTTCTTTGCATACGGTACAGAAGAAGAAATCAAAACTTTTGTTTACGACAACGTAAATCTCCCATTCCTTCGTTTTTATTATCGGCACATCCATATTGGTCGCAAGATAGAAAAGACACCAATGATAGTTCCCAACTATCAGATGGATAGTCTTAAAATTATCTGTGCTGCTGATGTGGACAATACCATCGTGACATTAGATGAAGTACCAAAGTTTGAAAAAGGACAATTGGTGAGAGTTATTGATGGCGCATTCAAAGGAGTTATTGGGAGGGTCGCAAGATGGCAAGGGCAACAGAGAGTTGGTGTTGTGGTGGATGAATTGGTAACTGTTTGTACAGCTTATGTGCCAAGTGCATTTTTGGAAATTGTAGAATGATTATTCATATTCAACGCAGAAATGATGAACAAAAAAATTGCAGAATATTTTGATGGACTTCAAGTTGATTTAATCCATATATCTCAGGCTTTTGCAGTGGACAATAAATCACCGCAAATAGAGCCAGTACATATATTCAGAGCACTTTTACACAAAAGTGCTGGTTTGGTTAATTACATAGAGGATAGTCTTAATGAGGATTACTACTATTTAATTGATTGGTGCGATATTCATATTCAGCAATGCGACAAGTCCCCTTATCCTATGAAAAAAGCTGAATTTTCACGAGATAGTCAAAATGTGATAAAAGAAGCTATATCTTTGGAAGAGCAATATGGAACGGAGACGCATAAATTAGAATTTCTTTTGACCGCATTGGTCAGTCCTGGTGTAGGTTTTTCTTCAGAACAATTAAAGACAATGCCCCTTTCAAGAGAAAAGGTTTTATCTTATATAAACAAGAATGTAAAGAATGCCGTTAACTCTTCTAAAGAGATTCGTCCATCAGCTAATGACAGAAAATCTCAAAATGTATATTACAATTCCTTATTTGATGCAACAAATGATGTTGAAATCATTGACATGGAAAATGATTTACGTTCATTGGTGGAAATTTTGGCTCGGAAGGACAGGGCAAATGCTCTTATTGTTGGAGATACGGGAGTTGGCAAAACCTCGTTAATACGTAAATTGACCGATAATCTAACCAAAGGTGAACTTCCTGCATCAATAAGTACCATACAGCCATACGAACTTGATTTAATCGCTTTAAGTCAAGGCGTAAGCTACAAAGGTGAGATGGAAGACAGGTTTAAGTCTGTTATAGATGAGTTGTCGGATATTTCACAGCCAGTTCTTGTTATAGAAAATTTTTACCGTTTAGGAGAAACATCCTCACCTCTTAATGCGATATTGCCATCTATAAAAAAGATTCTATCCAATAATACCATACAGTTTATTTGTACTTCATCAATAGACGGATATACAAAGAATCTTGAAAAAGATAGAGAACTGACAGCTTATTTTGAGAAAATATCCTTAGAAGCCCCTACGGAAGAGGAGGCTATTGGCATATTGGATAGCAAAAAGACTATATATGAACAGTATCACAATATAACTCTTGATGGCGATGTAATTCCAGAGATTGTTCGTTTGGCAAAACGATACATGCCAGAGCGTAACTTGCCAGCATCTGCAATAGACCTTTTGGATCGTTCGATGGCTTCTGTGAAAATTGAGAAAGAAATGGAGCAGACAACAAATGACGAGTCTAACACTATTATTTTAAAAAAGGATGAGATTAGAAATGTTGTTGCGAAGATGACTGGTATTCCAATGGGAAATATTCAATCAGAAGAACGTCAAAGACTTTCAAGTGCGGAAGATATTCTTCATAAAAGAGTTGTAGGTCAAAATCATGCTATTAAGAGTATCTTGGATGCCGTATTCGAGTCACGTTCAGGTCTAAATAAAAAAGGACAACCAATTGGGTCTTTCTTCTTCCTTGGTCCTACAGGAACAGGTAAAACTGAATTGGCGAAGTCTTTGGCAGAGTTCCTTTTCAATGATGATACCTCAATACTAAGATTTGACATGTCGGAATATAAAGAGGAGCATTCTGTCGCACTCCTTTATGGAGCCCCTCCAGGATACGTCGGTTATGAAGAAGGTGGACTTTTGGTCAATCAAATCAGACAGCATCCATATTCTGTAGTATTGTTCGATGAAATAGAAAAGGCACATAGGTCTGTATTTGATTTATTCCTTCAGATACTAGATGAAGGAAAGTTGCACGACCGTCTTGGGCGTGTTGGTGATTTCTCCAATGCCTTGATTATATTCACCTCTAACATTGGCAGTGATTATATTTTCAAGTCTTTTGGTGAAGGTCATGTTCCGACACATGACCAGATGTTGGAAGTCATGCAAGGTCAATTCAGACCAGAATTCTTGGCAAGACTTACAGAAATTGTCCCATTCTCACCTATTACGCCAGAGATGATAGACAGAATTTTTGATATTCACATACAAAATCTGCTCAAGATGCTAAGAGAGCAGAATATCTCTTTGACGATTGATGAGTCTGCTCGTAAATATGTAACAAAAGTAGGTTTCAATGCCCATTACGGTGCTCGTCCTATTCTTGGCATAATCCGAAAAGAGATTCGACGTCCTTTGTCGAAGCTTATTATTTCTGGTGACATCAATAGCGGTGATCGTGTTACCATGAAATACAATGAAGAGACTAAAGAAATAGCATGGGACATAGAAACTCCTGATTAATTACAATAATTTATCATGAGATTTTTCAGATGGCTGAAAAGTCTGTTGAATACAGACATTACCCCCAAAAAACAACAAGAAGTAAGTAACATAATAATAAATAGAAGAACAATGGCAAGAAAAACCGTTATTTCCAAAGTTGTTGAGGAAAATGCTCAGGATGGTGTCATTGAGTTTCCACAAAATAGGACACTCTATGCAGACCAGTTTACTGACGCTGCTCCCAACACCGATGAAGACCGAGAAGGCTTCAAAGCAAAAAGCATGAAGGAAGTTTTCGAACATTTTCAACCATCAAAAGAGGGCGTAACCCTCTCTACGGAAGAAGGTGGTGCTGTATATGAAGATTTCCAGTTTAAGCAGATGAAAGACTTCGAGGATGAGCAGCTTATTGCTCAGAGTGAGTTGCTTAGTGGAAAAAAGTCAAAGATTGACGCATACAATTCTGTAATTCGTCAGTTGGAGAAGAACAAGACATTGCGTAACGCATTGAAAAATGATGCTGCGCATGAAGATTTGAAGAATGCGTTAAAGTCTCTCCTTGCAGAGCTGGAGGACGCAGATTAACAACTAAAATTGATTATTATGGCAGTAGAAGAACAGAATTTGGCATCTTCGTCCGATGGAATGGAACTACAGGAAAGACAAACTGTAGCAAATCCTGTGGAACTCCTTCAGAAAAGCCTGTCTGGATTGGATAAATTTGGAGGTTTCCAGTTGTTGAAGGGACTTATCAAAGGTATTGAGAATATGGATCCTCGTAGAAAAGCCATCAAGAATGTTTTCTTGAACGATAGTGCATACGAGGATGCGAGAAACAGATTGAAGAATGAACTTTCCCTTTGGGTTGAGATTCTTGAATCTGGTGGTAAAGATCCAATGGAGATTGTTGACTCTTGTAAGGAAGAGTGTCAAAAAGCGGAAAGAAATCTTAGCGAGAATTTGTTCTGCATTCATGACGAGATACGCAACCTTGAAACCACTTACAGAAGTCTTGATGCCTTCTTTGCAAATGCGGGACAAGGTAAGGTTGATTGCATCACCCTTATGAACGTCAACAAGGAAGAACTTGGCGACCATGACTCGGAAGATACTCAGGCTGTCCGTGATGAGCTTGAACGTTATTTCGATCGTTTGAATCTGAAGAACAACTATAGTATGCTTGTAGTCCCAGGTTATCTTGGAGATGCGGAAACGGTGAGAATGTGGGCACAAACAGCCTATAGAAATAAGGTGATAATGCTCACGGATTTCAAGGATAGTATGAACTTTGAAATGCTAAAGGAAGAACTTGACGATGCAAGTCTGCAAGGCACAGACCCATATTTGGGCAATATCGTGATGACAGCCAATTATATTCTAGGAAGAAAGAAGTCAGAGTTGGCTGGCGAGGACGAGGATTTGTTTATTCCTGCTTCTGGCGCTTTGGCTGGCAGAATGTCAAATACTGAAGAGACTGTTATAGCACAGGCTGCAGCAGGCAAGAGATATGGTACTCTCGACAATGTGAAAGGCGCACGTATGGATTTGCGAAAGTCGGAGATTGCAGCCCTGATAGATCTTGGAGTCATTCCGATGGTTGAGGAAGATGGGCGCACAATGGCATTCTCTAACCATACCCTCTACAATGGTGCATCAAAGGGATTGCAGGAGTATTCTATAGTTCGTGTTTTCGACTGGATAGGTAAAGTGTTTGAAAACTACTGTAACGATCATGCTATGGAGATTTGGACACCTGCAATCAAGTCAGAAATAACACAGGACATACATTCTTTCCTGAGTGATTATAAGGGACCTGGTGGAATCATTGAGAAATACACCAATCTCAAAGTTGACCAAGACCCAAAGACAAAGGATATAAGTATCAATGTAGAGATTACTCCATATTTTGCAGCTCAGAACTTCTTTATTGAATTGACAGGAAGAAATACTGCTGCAGGAGTAGATTGGGAGCAGAATACTAAAAACGCATAGAGTGTAATAATCAATATTCATTAATTTAAAAATCATTAGAAGATGGCAGAAACAAGAACAGTTACCATCAACGCTGATGGCATTCAGGAGCGCGAAGTTGCTTACGTTCGCTACGAGCTCAACCAACAGACCGATGTGGAAGGTCAGCCTACTGGCCGTACACGCGGTGGCAAAATCACAGTCAAGGTGAAGTCGAAGAACGACGGAAACACGGAAATTCTTGAATGGATGTGTGACACCTACATGAGCAAGAATGGTGTAATCTCATTCCCTGACAAGGATGGTGGCGAAATGAAGCGTCTCAGCTTCAAGAACGGTTATGTTGTACAGTATGCCGAGACATACGACGACACTAACGAGACCAAGCAGTTTGAGGAGTTTGTTATCTCTGCAAAAGAGATTCAGGTAGGCAATGCTATCCACAACAATAGCTGGACTATTGACAAGTAATTCTGAAAACAGAAACCGATAAAGATGATTGGAGGCGACACTCCAAAGTTTCCTTCAATCATCTTTCTAAAGACATAAAAATATGGCACTACAAGGACAAGTAAGAATACAGGGAGGTGGAGAGTATGGCATTGTTGAATGTGAATATGAGTTTTCACAGGCTGTAGATGATACAGGAAAGCCTACAACACGTACTATGGGTGGCACCATCCGGTTTGTAATGCCTGCCACTTGTGATGATGACCAGTTCTTTTACAAGTGGATGTTCAACAAGACTGCCGTGTATTCTGGCACATTCAGATTTTGCGTGTTCTCCAATGACAATCGGAGAAGATACAAAACAATCGAATTTAAAAATGCTTATTGCATTAGGCTCAAAGATTACTTCAACGACCATGACAGCAAGTTGATGTACACTGATGTAACCATCAGTGCGGAGGCTCTCCGCATAGGAACAGGACTGATGGATAGGGCTATCTTTACAAACTCTTGGGCCTCATTGAGTTCACAAGTGGATGTTTATTCTGATTTCTAAAACAACAACATGTCAACATCTATAAAGAACATTTCTGTAGCTATTGATGGCACAAAATCGTTAGGCTTTTGTATAGAACTTGATGGAACAAGATGGAGACTTGACAATTTTATGTTGAGTCAGTCCCTTCTTTCGCCTAATACTCTTTCGTTTTCTCTTCACAAAGAACCTGACGAAAGAATCAACGAGGTTTCTTTCAATGTTTGTGGTGCCATTATCGGCAAGGAAGTATTGATTTCATTAGAGACTGAAAGCGTTGAAAAGGAATCATTGAAGGCAGATACAGATTCAGTGGCTGACATAGAGTTTGCTGGTGTCATTATAGGTGCATCGGGCAGTAGAAACCGTAGTGAGTTCTCTGTAAATGTTGAGGCGTGCAGTTGGGATGCATTGTTGAATGACAACCCTACTTGCAAGTCTTTTGAGAATCAGACTTTGAATGATATTGTCAATGATGTTGTTGACGATTACTCCGAGCATCTTGATTCAGAAGTAGATGCTCGCTTTACAGAACCGATTCCGTATTGCGTACAATACAACGAGACAAACTATCAGTTTCTTCAACGTTTGGCAAAACGTTATGGAGAATGGCTGTATAATGATGGAAAGAAAATGGTATTCGGCAATCTGCCGGAAGGTGAAAGTGTGAAACTCGCCTATCCAAGCCAAGACGTTCCATCCTATAATGTTGACTTAAAAATGCGGCATGTGGCATTTAATCATGTCGCTTCATCATACAACTCCTACGATGCCAACGAGAAGGAAGGCGTTGAGGAGATGCAGCGTGAATATAATACGCTGAGTGAACAAGTGTTTCAAGCCTCTCAATCTTGTTTCGTGAAGCCAACACTTCAAAATCTACATTCTGGTGGCTTTGCAGACACAGATGGGCGTGAGACTGTCTTGAATGTTTCTACCAAGACACAGGCAAGAGGCGAAAAGGCAAGTATGCTGACCTATTCCGGTACGACATATTGCTCGAAACTTAAAATTGGCAGCAAGTTGGTGATAGAGGACAACTATATGCCAGATGCTTCTGCCTTGGAGAAAAGCAAGGTGGAGCAAGATGAGATTCTTGTCACCGAACTAGTGCATTATTTCTCAGCCGATGAGACTTATAGCAATCACTTTGTCGGCATACCGTCAGCCTGTGATTATCCTCCTTATTCCGATAGCGACATTTATCCTGTTGCGCAGTCATGTCGTGCAAAGGTTAAAGACAATGAGGATCCTAACAATCTTGGACGTATTCGTGTCCAGTTTGATTGGCAAGCTCAGTTGGATGATAATATGATGACCCCATGGCTCCGTATGGCTCAGCCATACGCTGGCGGTGGTAAGGGTTTCAGTTTCATCCCTGAGATAGATGAAGAGGTAATGATTGACTTTGAAGGTGGAAACGCTGAACGCCCATATGTCAAAGGCACATTATATAATGGTGTGGGTGACCCCGATACAGCTTGGTTGCCTAACAATAATAGCAGCAACCAGATTAAAGCTATCCGTACACGTAATGGTCACACTATTGAGATACATGATGAGGGGGAAGATGGATACATCCGTATCTATGATAATGAAAAGGAAAACTATATCCTCACGTTCTCTACTGATGAGAAACTGATAAAACTCGAATCTACTGGCAACATTGAACTGTATGCCCAAAACGACATCATCATGCACGCAGGGCATGACATCAATGCAAGTGCCGACAACGATATTTTCATTGCTGCTTCTCACGATATGCAACGAACAGCCGACAACGACATCCGTGAACATGCTGGTAATAACCGTTCTATTTCCGTTGACCGCAATGATTCTATCACAGTTGAATCAAACCAGTTTGTTAGAGTGAACGACAACAAGGATGAGCAGGTGGCACATAAACTACAAGTGACTGCGGAGAATATACGTGTAGAGGCAACAGAGAATCTTCTTGAATATTCCAACGTTCATCAGCAAAAAGCCAATGACTCGATGGCAATGAACTCGGGGAATAGGATTGATATAAAATCAGGAGTAGTAAAGGTACAATAGAACGTAATATGTCTGATTCTTACGTTACTTCAAAAGCCACAATTAAGTGCTCGTGTGGCACTAAATGCACTGTACTGACTGTGTACCCTGACCGAACGGTGTTTTTGACAGAGAAGTCGATGGCAAATGTATCAGACCACATTTCAATGTACAACATTGCATCATTTGGCAGATGCCGTACTGTGGTGTATCCTCCGACTGGGTCTGCTACGGCAGCTAATCACGGAAAACTTACACCAATGCCTTGTGTGCCGGGTACAGTGACGGAATGGATTAACGGGAAGAGTGACTATATAATAAAAGGGAAACCTGCTCTTTTGAAATCATCATATTGTCGCTGTAAATGGGGAGGCGTTATAACTATAACTGACGATGGACAGGTTGATACAGGTAATCCCAATTTGGATAAGCAACAAATAGAAACCGAGGAAGAATGGAAAGAAAAAGAACAAGAGGAAATTCTCAAAGACAAGGATGCTTTGCTTGACGGTATTCAGACGGCATTAGACCTTGCTGGCTTCGCACCTGGTGTTGGTGCAATTCCTGATTTGCTGAATGCTGCAATATATGCTGTTATGGGAGATAAACTAAATGCAGGTCTTTCTTTACTTGCAGCAGTTCCTGGTATTGGGGATGTAGCGGCTGCTGCAAAAATCGCAGGAAAGGGAGTTAAGGCTGTAAAAACTGCCCAAAAGACAGGGAATACAATAGCAAAAACTGAAAAAATGGGCAGTGAAGCATACGATGCTGAGAAACTAAGAAAGGCTCGTGCTAAAATGATGGGCATTGATCCTGATGCACCGACAAATTCCCAAATCCTTTATGATAGTATAGAGCCTACAAATAGTGGTAATCGTTATCATTTCATTAGGTCTACGGATAATTCTCCTGTTCAGCCAGTTACTAAGGTCGAACCTGTAAGCACTGGAAAGAAAGGGACTGAACAGTATGCAAATGAAGCTATGAAAGCAAAAGGGATAAAGGGGAAAAGGGTAGATACTAAAGATGAGGAAATAAAATTTGGAGAGAAGGTTCCAACGCCAAAAGGTGTTGCAGAAAAACTTGATTACGAAGCTTAACTTTATAGAAATCTTATGGCTAACAATTACACAGAATCAGTTGCTATAGAAAGACGTGATGCTATAGAAAATATGAATTTCATATTTAAACTACGTATCATAGTACTCTTTTCTTTTTCTACAGAGAGTCAAGCAGCTAAGGCGAAATCTTTCCGTTGCCATTCAAAAATAGACCAATGCATAAGAGGTGAGAATATAGAAATGGAATTGGCTGGTGCTGAGGCACATTATGTTGATGAAGACGAAGGAAATGATAAATACATTTTTATAGATAAAGTCTTTAAAGCAGATGAAAGGTCACCCAAAGCAATGGAAAACTTGGCAAAGGGTATTGATGAATTTGTCCTTGGCTTTTGTTTGCGTAGTGAGGCAGAAAAAGTAATTCCAAATATATTTATACCTTCATTTGGCGAATGTGCGTGTGTCGTTTCTGCATTTCTCAATTCGTTTCCGATAAAATGTTTGGTAACTAATTTCCATTACAAAATAGATACAAAGAATAAGCTTATTCTTCAATTTGATGTTGAAGAAATTGTCTGCTACAAGAAAGAACAAAAGGTGTTGGAATCATTTAAAAATTTGGATCCAACTCCTCTAACATATCAAATTTTTGTTTTGGCCGCATATTATACGTATTTTTATGTGGATTACATAGAACAAACCAAGTACAGCTATTTCAAGGCTGATTTGTCAGAGGATAAACATATATGTAAATTCTTAAATAAGAAAATGGTTCCAGAGAAAAATGGATTTTGGAGTAGTGTGGGTGATTTTTTAGTCAAAAAAATGAATTTTCCTGTATCAATAATTACTAAGGCTTTTGATCTGTTGTTGAATTATGATGGTCATCTTAAGAATAGAATATATTCACGAATATATGATGTGTTGACATTGGATAAAGATGAAGAAGAAATGAAAAGAATTAAGGATTATTATAAAACTCGACCAATTTTAAAGAAAATAGATTATTTGAAAATAAAATGGTCTTTATCAAAAGAAAAGAAAAATTCAGACATAAAATATTACGAACAGTCAATAGCTAACATTGGGCAAGGAATAAAGAATGTGTTGGAGAAAAGTAAGTCGCAAGGGAAGCCAATTAGTATGTATGACTTCTTTTCTTATTGCAAATATTGGGATTATCTAAAAGAAAAAGCATTTGAATTGGGTTTAGATGAAGAATGTAAAAAATGGGAAGTCGAAAAATGTGACATAGACCAAACTACAGGATTTGCTGCAATTTTGTTCAAAAAAGGCAATAACTATATATATAGTTTCAAAGGTACAGATTTTGATTCTTATGGAAAAGATTGGATTAGTACAAATTTACTTCAAGGTTTAACTGGCTATTCACGGCAACATCATATAGCAATATCAAAAGCTCAGGAATATGATAAAGAAATTGGCTCTAAAGGGAATCTTTATTTTGTTGGACACTCTCTTGGTGGTGGTTTAGCAAGTGCTGCTACAATATCTACCATCGGCCGAAAGGGGTATACTTTCAATGCGGCAGGTCTAAATGTTATGGGAGTAAAAGTTAATCAGTTGATACATAATCCATCCAGTATAATTCATCCAAGTCAATCATGGAATAGAGTATTTCCTTATAGAATAAAAGGAGAAGTTTTAGATACTTTACAAAAAACTGCATTGAGAGTTATTTCTGCATTTACCCTAGAACGTGGTTATGGCATAAATACAGTTGAGTTTGACATTATGAATGAGAAAAATTGCCTTAAACGGCATGGAATAAATAATTTCTTATATGCAAATGTTCTTAGTGAGGTAAAATACTTTAGTCTTGTTAAAGGAGACTTTGCAGATAGTACAACACATAATAAGATAAAGAAAGTTTCTTTGTTTGCGTCATCAACTGATTTTAATCACATATGTTAATATCTGGTAACGCTCCACAATTATATCCGGCAGAAACTTTTTTTGCAGTTTTGGAATTCTCAAACGAAGATTCTTTGTCTGTACCATATAAATATCCATTGAAAGGAGAATGGGGAGATATGTTGTCATTTGAGTTTACTGAACCTACATCATTCAGTATTCCAATTAGCATAGATGCTGTTTATTTATCTATAGTTGAAGGAAAATTTTATTCTATTCAAAAAGAAATATCCTCATCTTTAGGTGATAAATCCTCAAAAAAGATGGATGGATATAACATACTTGTAGGCTTTGCACCTTATGGATGTATTGCAGTATGGCTATGGAGTTCTACGAAATCGATTCTTCTTTCCGTTTTACAAGGAGAACAAATTGACGTTTCTGTGGAAGAATTTAGTCCTAACAGCAAAGAGAAAAATATTTCGGAAATATGTAAGAAATATATTCACAGGTATAAAGATGTTGAATCTAATCTGAAAAAGAAAGGTCTTCCTCCATGCTGTCTCTTCATCAATTATATGAAGCAATTTGTATTTCGCTATCTCGTGATTTTTGAAAAATGGAATGCATATGATAAATTGTGGATTGAATATGAAAAAGATGATATTAAACCTGAATCTGATAATATAGAGGAAATGTTGTATGACGGAACATTCGACAAACGCAATGATGGTGGACTCCTCAAATACCATCAAGCAGGCAAGCCAAAGAAACTTGCCATTAAATGGCACATCGGCAAATCAGAATATTCAGCTTTCTTTTGGTTTGAGGATGAAAGAATTCGTGAAGTGTTTGACAAGTTCTATGGAGCCCACCCTGACACTAAGACCGACTTCATCATACGAATTGATGCGGAGAACAGAAAATATGAGTTGGCGCTCTATCGATATGGTTTGAAAGAACCACAGATAATACCAGAGGATGTATATCAACTATTAGTTTTTAAGAATAAATTCGAGGACTATCGTTCTGATAACTATACTCAAGAGCGTGGTGCTTGGATTTGGTAAATAGATAAAAATAATAACAATAAAAATATAATTAATTATGACAACAGAAGAAATTTACGAAGACGATGAGTTCATCATCAACCTTACCATTGATGGTACAGAGTACGAGGAAGTGGAAGTGAAGGTTACAGACCCGAACAAGACCATTCGTGATCAAATCACAAGCATCGTGTCTGTATTTGAACTTCCTAAGATTGACAACGGTGGCAACCCTATCCAGTATCTGCTTGGTCAGATTATGGACGAGGGAGAAGAGCCTGAGATTTTGGAGTTTGAGGATGAGGACGGACGTGAGCAAGCTCTTATCGACTACAACATCCAGCCGGGTGACCACTTGCATTTGATTTCTGTACCTATTGCTGGATAAAAGGAGAAAGATGTATGAACGAAACTATCAACAATTTCAATCAGAAAGAGCTGTCGGGCAGAGATGCCCGACTCTGGAAGGAATGGAAGGAGTTGGATACACTATGCCGCAAGCGCAAGATGACTAGTGCTAATCCTCGCCAACCTTCATTGTCTTATATCGTCCGCAGGAAGAATGCTATGGGACTTCCTACGGAGTATGAAATCTGGTATCGTTGCAAGTCCATTGTTGGAGTAATAGGCGATACTGTGCCAAGAGAACCTAAGTTCGGTTATCTGCATAAGATGAGCATCGTACTTCCCAACAATTATCCATCAGCAGACGGCAATCCGATATTTACCTTCAGAACAGATGTTTGGCATCCAAACATTCGATATTCTGGAAGTTTTAAGGGACATGTATGTCTGACCATCAAGGAAATGGGTGTATTGGCATCGTTGAAGGATTTGGTGCTTCGAGTTGAGAGATACTTGAAGTATCAAATGTATCATGCTCAAAACACCTATCCTTATCCAGAAGACCAGAATGTGGCAGAATGGGTTCGTGAAGAAGGTGAACCAAATAATTGGGTACACTTCAATCAAGAAATGCCTGAACCAGCTGCTAAAGTGGCGGAAAGCACAAAAACCGAAAAAGTAAAACCAATTATCAAGTCAAGAACGATATGAAAAAGGCAATATTCTTATTTTTGTTGGCTATAATAAGTTTTGGCCACTGTGCATATGCAGATGAGACAAAAAACGTTAAGTTAGATAATAATGGACATGAAAAGGAAACGATTCAATTATCCTTTTGTAATATTTTTGTGGAATTGCAAAAAACAGACGAAGACAACCAATATAAAATTAGCATAAATTTAGAGAATATTTCTGAAGACAAGATACTGTATCTTTTCGATGTTCCTTACAATGAGAAGACTCTGAAGAAAACATGTAACCTTGTTTATGACAAACTTTTCCCTGGAGCAAAAGGAAAAAGAGTGACAGATTCTTGTGAGAGATTGTCGGAACCATGCCGGTTGCTTCCTTCTGAAAACAAGAATATCATTAGTTTCCAAGAAAACGAGGAAAGTAGAAAATGCAGATTGCCAATATATATTGCTCGTACCAATAATGAGAAATTTCTCTTTGTGAAAAAAAGTAAGGTATCTTTAGCTCAAAAGGAGGTTATAGAACTGAATATTGATGTTGAGTTGAAACCTGATGAGGATTTTGTAAGACTGTCAAACTCTACAGACAGCCTTATAAATGAAATTGGGCGACAGATATTCTGCTCCAACAGAAATCATAAAGGAACTTCATTAAAGACACTGAAACGTATATACAGCAAATCAATAGATGATTTGAAAAGGCAAACACGACAGGTTCTCAGTAGTCGTCATTACATGTCAACAGACAAAGGTTATAAGCAATTTGCAGGAATCTTGGAGAAATTGAACGCTGTAAATTTGAATAGCTTGACAGTTGCTTCATGCAAGAATGACAGAAAAGCGACTAAACCAAAGTGGCAGACGAAACACAAGTGCAGATATTGTTCATTGCCGATTGGAGAGATATATAATAGGATGGAAGCATATTACATAGATCTTCATAATGGCAAGAAAACAAAGGGGCAGATAATGGGTGACGTTGAAGAGTTGTATAACTGCGCTAAAAAGAACAGTAAACGAGCAACAGGTAACTATATGTCAAGAATTTCAACCTATTACAGTAAAATAAAATCTAAATAATATGAGGCTTGCTGTTTTTTTACTGTTGGGATGCTCGCTCAATTCTCTTCATACAGTTGGTAAGATAAAGAAAGACACAATTTATACTACCGATGGGGACAGAATTATCTTGACATATGATATTGTTAATACAACAAACCAAGTAACTGTTAAATTCATAGGTCAGCAGAAAAAGTTGGGCAGACTAAATTCCAAGTATAAGGATTTGAGTAAAGTTGCGGTGCTGTTCTTTGACAGAACAGGAAACTACAGTGGTGATGTCTCATTCTCCAATATGGTTCCAGAGGCTTTTATGACACCATCCGATGCTCATTTCAAAAAATCTTCAGACGGCTATTATCTCATACAGGCAGAGCCCAAATTATCTTTCATGGTAAAGGCAGATGCAAGAGTGCTTATACCTATCTATTTGGCTTACAAAACAAAGAAGGGCAAGTATGAACTTTTCTCCAAAAGCCGAGACTTGATAATTCCGCTTAGAGTGGGAGCTAGAACAAATAGGCTAATGGCATCTACCCAAACCGTTCAACAAACGATAACTTCAACAGCCGAAATAGAAACTGATAATACAATTGCGGTTAAAGTACTTGAAAGTATAAATCTGGCAAAAGAATTGCTTGCGCAAGCTGATGGTCTTCCTTTTTCAGACAATCTATTGGATGAAATAAGCTATTTGCGCCAAAAACGTCGGGAGATAACAGACAATGCCCTTGTCTCTAAAATTTCTGATGTTATGGAGCAGTATGAGTCCAAAAAACGATTGTTGGAAGACAAAAGCACAGAAGAACAAAAAGCCCAACAGCAAGCAGAAGAATTAAAGGCTCAACAGGAAGCACAGGCTATAAAGGCTCAAAATGACTCCATTGCCAATGCTCAACAAATAGCATCAGAAAAAGAGAAAAAGCGTAATCTTTGGATGATTATTGGCGGTATCATTTTGGCAATACTGGCATTCATCGGCAATCAGATTTTTCAAAGTATCAGAAACAAGAAAAATCAAATGCGAATGATGGATATGCAGCAAAACATTGCCGACAAAGCAGAAGCAGAAGCCAAACGACAAGCCCGAAATGCAATTAGAACACAGCAAAACAGAATCGAGGCAGGAGCCAAACGAAAAGTCTCTGATGCGGTTCGCAGTAAAGGCAATATAAAAATAAATGGAAAGTCAAAAAAAGCATCAATTTAATATGACAAATCATGTGGATATTTAATAAAAAGGCTATAGGCATATTGTTAATTTCTCTGACGTTTTCGTCAGCTTATTCACAACGAATAGACTATGATGTGACATCGGAATCTACAATTTACCTAAAAGCCGTGTATAATGATGACGGCAAGAACCATGTTAGCATCAATGTAGATGGTACTTATGTCGGGACTATATCAGCAGGTGGTTCGCTTGCCATAAAGAAAAGTTGCAGCAAGTTCGTGAAAGCCGAGACATCGGAAGGTAGCAATACCTTATGGCGAACTGGTGATACTTCTGCGGAATGGGAAAAGACACATCCTGTACAAGATAACGAAAAGCGAGAAGAACCAAAAGTTGAGACTTCTCCAATTGTTGCTACTAATACTGCTGAAAGTAAAGTAGAAAGAACTATACCACATGGAAAGAAAGTTTCTTCTGACCAACTGATGGCCTTGTTTAAAGACCAAGTAGAGAAAGACTCTTTTTATTCATCAACTTTTGTTCAAGCAATTAAAGAAGAAATAGACAAACATATTGTCTTTCTGAATAACTATGTAGAGAATAACGAAAAGAGGGAGGAATACATACAGAAATATCAACTTCGGGAATATCTGGATGACAAGCAAGCCATAATTGTACAGAACGAAAATTCAATAGATTCATATATAGGTAATTTCGTCGCCTCAAATTTCAATTCCAATGAACTACCAAATCGTTCCGAATATGAAACGAAATTGCGTAATGTTCTTGAAGAAAAAATTGCCGAAAGAAAAGACATGTTGGACAACTATCGAAATGAAATTCTTGATGAAGGATTTTCTTCTACATTGACCAAACATTTATTCTCTGGGAAATTTATAGCAATCAATGTTGTTCTCGCAATATTGATTATTGCGATTGTGGTCTTTGTTATTATAATCTTAAAGAGAAGTACCCACAAAAAGAGAACTACTGCCATACAGCCAAGCAGACAGACACAAAACGGCAGTGCAGACATAGTGGTAAGAAGAAAAACAACTTCTATCTTGAAGAAGCAAAGTTTGGAAGATGTACAGCATAACGATGCATACCTGCCTATTGATTGCGCTGATTTTAGCTCAGACTCTGCGGTAAGACGCATATATCTGAAGAACACTTGCATAAAAGAAATATATAATCTTTATGCAGAAGACCTCAGAAATCCAGAAAATCCTAATGAGGACGGATGTATGGTACTCGGACGCTGGGTGCATGATGAGGAAAGAGACGAATATTATGTGTCCTTAGAGGAAATTGTAAAGCCTGGTGACGATGCTATTTTTAAAGAGTATGAATTGAATTTTGGAGGTAAAATCAAACTGAAAGTAGCCGAGAAACTGAGACGATTAAGAAGAGAAACAAACCTACAGTATGATATGACATGCTGGGTACATTCCCATCCTGGTCTCGGCGTCTTTTTCAGCAATGCCGATAGTGGCGTACAAATGCAACTAAAGCATCCAACTCATCCTAAATTCTTGGTTGCTATTGTGATTGACATTCTTACCCCAAATCAAGAATTGGGAATATTCACATTCAAGCATGATATGAGCATCAACTCCAAGGCTGATTTGCAAAAGATGTATTCTTTGGAAGAATTGTATCAGTGGGCTGTCAAGAGCGACAGAACCTCATTTAAGCAAGAAGACCATAGAAACATTATGCAAGCTGCTTCAACTCGCATTGACAGCCATTATGGAGTAGAATTATCCAATGGTGCAATCATTGACATGTGCCAATTACAGACTGTACAAGGGAACGGATTGCTGGCATGGGTACATGGATATACTTGTGAGAACAATGGAAAAACAGAATTTGTCTTAAAGACGGTATCGCAAAACAAGGTTGTTCTGGATGATGAGCTTATTGGTTGCTACATCAATGGTGCACATTGCAGCATACCTACAATAAAAAGACTCATTTCAAATGATTTTAGCAACATAAAATTCATATTGTTCTATTCAACTGCCGATGATACCCTGACAGCAATTCCAGTTATTGATGGTCAACTTTCTGTGAATGAAGATTCTTATGGTGAAGAAAAATTAGAAGACTTAAAAATATGGACACGAAGAAAAAGATAATCCGTAATTTGGTTGCCTTTTGCTTGGCAATGTTTGCAATCTTGCCTGTATTTGGACAAGACATTAGACAGATAAAATTCTGTGACAAGAATTATAAATATGGTGTA
>UMFR01054393.1_pt1 | contig 19229 bp, 17 predicted proteins | sample 1965041 | NCBI WGS metagenome assembly UMFR01 (sample SAMEA4836049, study PRJEB28245) | human gut metagenome | biome: gut microbiome; material: fecal sample | place: Denmark | collected 2008
CTGAACTCGAATACATCGCTCTCAAGCTCCTTTCCGAAGCCGGCAAACTGGAGTTCACGACAACGACCAACGCAACATACGCCAACGAGTTTGACCTTGACTATGATGTTGACGACGAAATGAAAGTCAAGACCACCGTAGATTGGGCGAACAAATCGACCGCCGACATCATAGGAGATCTCGTGACTTTCATCAAGCTCGCCAAATCAAAGAACCTTAACCCGAAGTTCGCTTACGTGAACCTTGACGAGTTCTACAAGATTTGTTCGGCTGACCAAATCGTCAAGGCTTGTGCCTCTTTCGCCGCAAACGCCCTCGGCATCACGCAGACACCCGACCTTACACAGGTCAATGCGATGCTCGCAAAACAGGCTTGGCTAAACGGCATACAGCTCCGTGTCATCGACCAGACAATCACACGTGAGTTCTCCGACGGTTCGCAGACATCCGGCAACCCGTTTGAAAATTGCCGTATGGTGCTGACTGAAACGGAACGTCCCGGAACGACACAGTACGACATCCTTCAGGAGAATAACGACCTTATCCTCCGTGCGGAACGCTCGCACACGATTGTCAAGAAATACGGTACGACAGAGCCGCAGAGCGAGGTTACTATCGGACAGGCTGACGCAGTACCCGTGTTTGACACGGCATACCGCAACCTGTATGTAAGGACAGACGCACAGGATTGGTAATAACGATTATGGCAAAATCCATTCTTGAAGCACTGAAAGGCGTAAACGCGTATCCCATTCCGCTACGGACTATATCAACCGTAGCGGATAAGCGGGGCGTGCTGCTTGTCGATGAAGCCACACAGGATATTCTTAAAAGCAAGGCGTTCAACCTTGCCATCGCGGATTTATTGATGTGGCTTTCGGAGGCTCCCGATGTCTCGCAAGGCGGGCAAAACTTCTCGTTCACAGACGAGCAGCGAAAGCAGTTCCGTAACCGGGCTAACAGCATTTATGACGACTTCGGGGCAAGCGACGAGGCAGGAACGCCGAAACCCATTTACGGATATAAAGGTTCACGGCTATGATTATCCAAAACGGCACAATCGAAGCAAAACGGAAAACAGGCGGGGAGATAAACTCGGCGACAGGTTATCCCAAACCTGCCAACGCTTTATGGAGCGACCCGATACCCTGTCAGTACTCGGCAAACAAGTACAACAAGCTCGGAAAGGTGAACGGAGAGCATTTCACGGTGGCTCAATATGAGATACTGATTGAGGAGCAACCGTTCGAGGGCATTGAACAGGTTAGGCTGAAAGACTTGGTAGGAAACGACCTTGGGGAATTTTCTATAATGCAGGTTGAGCCGTTGGATGCGGTCTGTGAATTGAGAATATTGGTATAAGCGGAAACCATTATGGCAATTATATTAAACAAGTCATCACTACAGGAGATTGACAAGTTTCTGGCACTTAAATTGGAAGCTATGGACCAAGCAATCATCCGCACACTAAGCTATTGCGGGGAGCAGTGCCGGAATATTGCTGTAAGCCGTCCGTCACCTCCTGAAGAAATGGCAGGAAAGCCTCACAAGCCGAACTACATTGATTGGTCAACCAATCTACGCAGCAGCATCGGCTACGTCATAGTCCAAGACGGCAGAATAAGGCTGAAAAACGGTTTTAAAGTTGTGAAAAGAGGAGGAGGGCAAGGCTCTAAAACAGGGCTATCCTTTGCTAAGGAAATCGCAAAGAATTCTCCTAAAGGTTATTGCCTGATAGTGGTTGCAGGAATGGAGTATGCCACATACGTACACAACAAAGGTTATGATGTGCTTGATAGTGCGGAATTGGAAGCGGAACGTATTGTTCCCGAATTAATGAGGCAACTTAAATTTTAGCGATGATAAAGACCTCTAAACAAGTTCAAGGCGACATCTACCATCTGTTGGAAAACAGCCCGCTTTGCTCGGCAATTTCGGGAAAGGTCTACCGGCAGGGGTATCGCCCGCGCGACAGCCAGAAAGAAGATGTTGTGGTGATTTTCACGACCGGTCTCACAGACGAGATTCAAACCGGGGTTGTTACCATAAACATATTCGTTCCGGACATTGACCCATACGACAATGGGGTGTGGGTTGAGGACGGCGAGCGTACGGAGGACATAGAGGCTCTTGCACAGCAATGGGTTGACAGCCTTACCGCTGACAAGTCCTGCTACAAGTTCAAGTTGCAGCAAACCATTTGTACCGAAGAAGAATCGGAAATACGACAACATTTTATCGTCGTTAGGCTTAGATATGAGTATTTCGATGATAATAAAGAAACTAACTTTTAAATGATGAAACTATGGCAGTAATAGGATGGGGTAAACCCGACATTTTCATAAAGGATTTGGACGCAGAAGCTCCGAAGTGGGAAAAACTGCCCACCCCAGTTCAGGATTCCACACAGTTGTCAACCACAAAAGGAGACAAGAGTGAGGCAAAGATAGAGGGCGGCGAGAACGAGGATGTCAAATACGGCAAGAACACCTATGCCCTCACGTTGAACATCCGCGCGGCGAAAGGGCGCAAGCGTCCCATAAGCGACACGGACGGAGTAGTGGCGCATAACTATGCAGTTGCAGTACGCCCGGAAGACCCGGAAGTACAAGGCTTCTGCTTCGAGAAATCGGCTGTATCAGTGGAGGACACTTTCACATCCGCAGACGGCGGTGTATGGGCATACACTTTTGATGCTCTGAAACCGTCAGAAGACGGCAAGCAAATCCATTGGGGCAAAATCAAGGTCACGGAATCCGCAGGGAGCATATCAAAGATTGAATGCGACCCGGAGGACGAGGACGGAGCCGGGGACGTTTTCGAGATTGCGCCTAATCCTGAGGAATAGTTCCTATATGGTTGTTTTTGGTTCGTAATTGCCATGCGCGGGGGCTTCATTCCCGCGCTAAATCACGTACGTGGTGCAACAGGCACAGCACGCACAGCCAATCGCTGTGAAACGGCGGTTCGAATCCGTCCGTACGCCCTACTCTTCTATCCTGTTATGACAGAGCGCGACTACATAGATATGGATATAGCGGATGCCGTGATGGAGCGTCCGCAAGGCTTCAGTGTCGGGGAAAAGAGGTTTTCCCTCTACCCTGTCACGCTCGGGAAACTGTACCTGCTGCAACGCCTTACGGACACTCTCGGCATCGACATACACAATGTATCGCTCAATCCATATCTTGAAGCTATCAGGCTGTGTGCTGAAAAGAGGGACACAGTGTGCGAGCTTATAGCATACCACACGTTCAACCGCAAGCGCGACCTTTTAGACACGGAAAAGATAAGACACAGAGCCGGATTCTTCAACAAAAGCCTCGACAACGAGGAACTTGCGCAGCTTCTCGTCACAGCCCTTTCAGGATACGACCTGAACGCTTTCCTGAAGCATCTCGGCATAGACCGCGAGAGGGCGGACTATCAAAAGGCCCTCAAAGCGAAAAAGGACAACGGCGGGTCGTTCTCTTTCTTCGGCCGTAGCGTCTACGGCACTCTTATAGATTGCGCTTGCAGCCGCTACGGCTGGACTTTCGGCTACGTGGTATGGGGCATAAGCTACATCAACCTGCAAATGCTTATGTCGGACACCATAGCCACGGTCTATCTCAACGAGGAGGAACGCAAGAACGCGCGTCTGCCACGTAACCGTGACTTCATAGACGGTGACGACCCGAAAAATATGGCAAGAATCAAATCACTATTCAGCGACTGACTATGGCGGGACTGCATTTCGACATAACGGCGGACAACTCGAACTTCAAGCGCAAGCTTGAAGAGACGGAGCGTGGTGTCAGGGAAACGTCAAAGCGCATCAGCGAGAGCGGAGAGGGTATGGATTCTTTATTCCGCAGGTTGGCCACATCATTGGCCGCCATAGGGGCGGGATTCTCCGCACAGCAGCTCATACGTGAAATTGTACAGGTGCGAGGTGAGTTCCAGAAATTGGAAGTGGCGTTCGACACGATGCTCGGCAAGGAGAAGTCCAACGCCCTGATGCAGCAGATGGTCGAGTTTGCTGCTAAAACTCCTTTCGACCTGAAAGGCGTTGCAGACGGAGCAAGGCAGCTTATCGCATACGGAGAAGCGTCGGAGAACGTAATCGACGATTTGACACGGCTGGGAAACTTGGCAGCAGGGCTGTCGCAGCCGCTGAATGACTTGGTTTATCTCTACGGCACAACAATGACACAGGGTAGGCTCTACACGCAGGACTACAACCAGTTCGTAGGGCGCGGCATCCCTATGGGGCGAGAGCTTGCCAAGGTGTTCGGCGTTGCGGAGAGCGAGGTGAGGTCGCTCGTGGAAGCCGGAAAAATCGGATTCCCGGAAGTGCAAAAGGTCATACATAACCTTACTAATGAGGGAGGTATGTTCTACAACCTCATGCAGGAGCAGAGCAAGACATTGCCCGGGCAGTTGTCGAATCTCGGCGATTCGTGGGACACGATGATGAACGAGATAGGCAAGTCCACGCAGGGAGTTATGTCGGATGCCATAGGCTATGCACAGTCACTTGTCGAGAACTACGACAAAGTGCTTGACGTGCTGAAATACGTAGTAGTGGCATACGGCTCTTACAAGGCTGCTCTGTTCATCGTAGGAGCGGCTCAGAAAGTACAGAACACCTTGCTTGCTGAGGCAAGATTACAAATGGAACTCAACGCAGTGGCAGGATATAAAATGAGCCAAGCGGAAGCGATGGCCGCCGCGCGCACAACCCTGCTTTCCGGTGCTTTCAACAAGCTCAAAGCCGTATTTGCCGCCAATCCTATCGGATTAATCGTCACCCTCATTACGACACTCGGAGTGGCTTTGTTCGACAGCTACAAAGAGTCGCAAAAGTTCAACAGCTCGATGGTCGACCTGAAAGAGGTGACGGCGGACTATCAGGCTACAGTGGCGCAGGAGAAGTCGGAGATTGACCGTCTGTTCGGCACGCTGGAGGGTGCAAGGAAAGGGACTACGCAATATGAGGAGGCGAAGAACAAGATAATCAGCCAATACAAGCCGTACCTGCAAGGGCTGATAAACGAGCAGGGCGAGCTTACCAATCTTGAAGCGGCATATAACCGTGTCACGGCTGCTGTTGAAGCGTCGGCCAAGGCAAGGGCTATGGAGAATGCCAACACGGAGGCTGCGAAGACTTACGGAGAGAGGAACAAGGAGCTTATCAAACAATTAGAGGAAAACCTCGGTGATTTTAATTTATCGGAAAAGCAGATACAGGCAATAATCACCAGAGTAACCCAGTCAATTGCTACGACTGGGAAAGCTCCTGACGATATAAGAAAGAGGTTTCCTTGGGTCAACAACACGGCCAATGAAGTTCTTAACAATACTGTAACCGCTGTCCTAAATGATATGGAAAAGCAATACAGTATTTACCATAATGACCTTGAAAAAATTGAACAGGCATTTGGCTCTCAGTCAGTCGGTCAGGAGGCTTTCTCCGCTATGACGGACAACCAACTAAAAGCCAATATAGAGGCGTTGAAGAGCGCACAATCCAAGCTGACGGACGGCGCAAACGGAGTGTATGTAGAATTATACAATTATGGCAAGAAAGTCGCTGTAACAATATCCAGCCTTGATGAGTTGTACCTGTCGCTCGGCAACTACGAAAAGGAACTCAAACGCCGCAACGCGGAAAAAAGCTCCGGCACCTCAAATGACATCCAATCGGACATATCGAAAGAGGTGGAATCGGCTACAAAGCGCATAAAGGTACTGAAGCAGGAAATAGCCGATTTGCGCAGCGGCAAGCTGCAGGCGGAAGCCGGAAAGACGGTGGAATCCGCCATAGAGGCAAAGACGAAAGAACTACAGTCGGTGCAGAAGACTTTGGAAACTCTGACAGGCAAGAAATCGTCAAAATCAAGCTCGCCAGCATCGCGTGGTACTGACGACACAGCAGCGGAGCGGCTGAAAGCGGAGGAGGACTTGAACAAGATGCTGCTCGAATTGCAGAAGCGCAACCAGTCGGACGAAATCGCCTTGATGAAAGACGGACGCAGGAAACGGCTTGCTGAAATCAACGCGGACTACGAGGCTCGCAAGGCGGAAATAGCGGCCAAATCAGCGGAGCTTGCCGAACTCAACAGGAAAGCAGGAATCACCAATGTAGATTCCAACGGCCTGACCATACAGCAAGGCAAGGACATAGCAAAAGCCAACCTGCTGAACGACCGTAACAAGACCGTTTCGGAAGCAGACATATTGTCGGAGGAACGCCGTGCAATGGACGAATACCTGAAAGAGTACGGCAGCTTTATGGAGAAGCGCGAAGCCATAACCCGGCAATATAACGAAAGGATTGCCAACGCCACTACGGAGGGCGAAAGGCTGTCGCTCGGCAGGGAGATGCAGGACGCTATGAAAGAGCTTGACTTTTCGGAGTTCAAGAAGTCGATAGACTTCACGGACGTGTTCGGCAATCTCGGCGAGCTTACATCGGGCGCGTTGTCCGACCTGAAGGACAAGCTGTCGGAATACATCAACAAGGCGGCATCCAAATTGCGCCCAGAAGACCTGAAAGAGTTGCAGGACGCTTTCGCCAAGATAGAGCTTGAGGAGATAGACCGCAATCCTTTTGCAGGGCTGGCATCCTCGATGGACGATTACCGCACGGCGCAGGACGCTGTGGAAAAGGCGCAGCAGGAGCTTGACACCGTGCTGAACGGCGGGGTGGTCATCACCGGGCAGTATATGGACGAGAACCTTAAACTGCATACAGAACTTCTCTCGGTGGAACAGGCGGAGAAGAATCTCGCAAAGGCGCAGTCCGACAGGCAGAAGTCGCTTGAAAAGGTCAACGCCACTATCAACAACATAGGGCAGAAAGGCTCGGCGGTTGTCAATTCGGGACAGCAGATTGTCGGGATGCTTGAGAATTTCGGCGTTGAAGTGCCGGAGGTGGTAAGCACCACATTGGACGGCATCGGTCAGATAATGCAGGGACTGGCGAGCATCAACATCATGAAGCCGTTCTCTTTGATAACAGGCTCAATTTCCGTTATAACCGGCATCGGCAATACCATTGCCGGATGGTTCGGTGCGGGCGATTCCAAGCACGAGAAGCAGATACAGCGTCTGCAAGACCAGATAGACGCTCTCGACAAGTCGTATGACAAACTCGGCAAATCCATAGAGAAAGTATATTCCACCGACGCTTCGGAGCTGATAGAGCAGCAGAACAAGATGCTCGAACAGCAGAAAGTCCTTATCCAACAGCAGATGGCGGAAGAGGAAGCCAAGAAGCATACCGACGATGATAAGATGCAGGAGTACCGTGACCGCCTTGAAGAAATCAACGAGCTGATTGACGACAATAAGGAAAAGGCCATTGATGCCATATTCGGAGAAGACTTGCAATCAGCGATAGACAATTTCGCAAGCTCTTATGCCGATGCGTGGACAAACGGCACTGACAAGGCTACTGCGGCAAGAGATACTGTCAAGCAGATGATGCAGCAGATGGTACAGGAATCCATCAAGGCCGCCATCCAGTCATCAGGAGCTATGGAGCAAATAAGGAATAAGCTACAGCAATTCTATGCAGATGAAATGCTTTCCGCTTGGGAGCAGGAGTACATCTACAAAATGGCTGACGACCTGCAAAAACAGCTTGACAATCAATTCGGCTGGGCAGACAGCTTATTCAAAGAAGATTCCGCCGAGCAGCAGTCTGCATCGTCACGAGCTTACGGCACGGAGATGACGCAGGAGCAAGGAGCGGAGATAAGCGGGCGACTCACGGCAATGACGGAATCGAACATCCGCATAGAAGAATCCATAGTCAACGCCTTTGCGCTTATGTCATCTCTATCTGTCAAAGCAGACAGCGGAAACACTCTGCTTGCAGAGATAAAGAACCTGATGATTGCATCCAACGGCTATCTCGAAGATTTGGTGAACAGGACGAAAAAGATACACGAAGAGTTCCTGCAAAGGCTCGTGAACATTGACAACAACACAAAAATGCTGGCTTGATATGGACGGAGAAAACATACAGAAACTTATTGAGGAACTTTCCTACATAGGGGTATGCGGGACAGGACTGCGGTGGCTCAACGGTAAGAAAAAGGATATTGCCCTGCTCATAAAGGTATGGAGGCAATGGCCGGAATACCTGTATGAACATTCGGAATACGCATTGAAACTGTTCCGCAAGCACCTGACAGAGCAGGATATTGAATATCTTGCAACGGAGCATCTTTTCATAGACGGAAAAGGGACTGTAGAAATCAATCTTGACAACTGCTCAGTCCCGGCATTCTTTCTCGGCGAAAGCAACTGCGTAGTAAGAGTAAGTGACTACGGAGTAGCCAAGATATATGCGTTCAACAAATCACGTCTGAATATAACCTGCACGGACAGGGCTATCGCCAATGTTGAATCGTTTGGGGATTCTGACATATACGCTCATAATGACGGCACATCGAAATGTACGGTCTACAGTTACGACAACTCTTCCGTATCAGGCAATGCCCATATCATCCGCAAGGAATACCGCCGTGGTGAAGTCTTTAACGGAAAGGAGATGGAAAGATGAAAGGTGAACTGTTCATAAACGGAAAGGATGCCTACTCCACTTGGGGCATAAGCATGGACAACACGTCGCTGTCGGCTCTTATGACACCTGCCCCGAACAAGGAACTTCTTGAAAACAAGTCGAGGCTTGAACACGGCAAACGTGTCATAACGGATAACATAAAGGTTGACGAGCGGGATTTGACGCTTCAAATCAACCTTACGGCAAAGACGGAAGAAGAGTTTTTCACAAGATACCTCAATTTCTGTGACGAGCTTGCAAAAGGGGTGTTGGAGATACGCACAAAATACCAGCCAACGGTCTTGTACCGCACCGTATACGTATCGTGCAGCCAGTTCAGCCAATTTATGCGCGGCATAGGAAAATTCGTGTTGAAACTTAACGAACCCAACCCTAAAGACAGGAGCATATAAACGATGATAGACATCCGGGACATATCGGGCGACATAAGGCTCTCCGTTCAGATAAACAGCGGGGCTAAGGGCGTATGCACGCTCGGCGGCGACGACTACGTGACGCTGCCGTTAGTGACGGATACCCCGATACCCTTTGCAGTGGGCGACTACATCGACCTGCGCGACACTTTCGGGGCGGAGATGGGCGGACGGCTCGCAAAGGTCTACAGGCTGCTTTCCGTACCCAAGCCGAACGCCTCGCCCGGACGCTACGAGTACGAGCTGCGCTTCGACGCTTACTACAAGGAATGGAACAACAAGATTTTCAAGTACAACCCGGAGATACACGGTCAGGAGGCCTCGTGGTCGCTCACCGCCCCGCTCGACATGCACCTAGGCATCTTCCTGCGCAACCTCAAGGCGCACGGATTCCGCTATGACGGCGTTGATTTCGACTACACCATAGATTCCACCGTCAGCACAAAGGCGGTGGCGATGACATACGACAACATGCACCTCTTGGACGCGCTCTACGCGCTGTGCGCGGAGGACAAGCTGGACTGCGACTGCTGGATAGAGGGCAAATACATCCGTTTCGGACGGTGTGAGCACGGCACGGCGGTAACACTTGAACTCGGCGCGGAGGTGGCGGAGATGTCGCGCTCGGAGAGCAGCGGAACGTATGCCAACCGCATCTACGCTTTCGGAAGCGACCGCAACATCCCTGCCGACTACCGCCCCACCACGGAGCAGACAGTCGTGAACGGCGTGGTGCAGCACCGCCTGATGCTGCCGGAGGGAACGCCCTACGTTGACGCGCGTCCCGGACTGACGGAGGCGGAAACCGTGGAGGCCGTGAAAGTGTTCGACGACATTTATCCGCGCCGCACAGGCACGATGTCGGACGTGCACACCCGCACAGGAACTGAGACCAACGATGACGGAACGCAGACCACGTACACCTATTACCGTTACAAGGACACAGGGCTTGTTTTCAAGGACGAGTACATACTTCCGGGCAAGGAGTTGCAGATAGTGTTCACGTCGGGAAAGCTCAACGGAATGACTTTCGGCGTTATATTCAACCCAAGCCCGAAAGACGCTTCACGCGGCGAACAGCTTTGGGAAATTGTCGCCAACGAGGACTACGGACGGCTGCTGCCGGACGATACACTGAAGCCGGAGAACGGAAACACATACATCCTTTCGGGCTTCGACATACAGCTTGTCTCCGACCGGTACATACCCGACGCGGAGCAGGAGCTTCTGGAGGCTGCACAGGAATACGTCAGGAAATCGGGAGTGGACGACGGCTCGTATCAGGCCGCCTTATATTCAGACTGGGTGTATGCAGACCGCATAGGCCGCACGTTCGACATCGGGCAGAAGGTGCTGTTGAAAAACCCCGCATACTTCGGTGCAGAGGGGCGAGAGAGCCGCATCACCGGCTGGGAGTTCAATCTCGACCTGCCTTACGATTCGCCGCGCTACACCATAGGAGAGAGCGTGCAGTACAGCCGCCTCGGCTCGATAGAGGACAGCTTGGAAGCCCTGACCTACAAGGGACAGATATACACAGGCGGAGGAGGAAGCGGCGTGTACGTCATCCGTACCAATGACACCACACCGGCAACGGAAAGCAACGTGTTCTCCGCCCTGCGCTCTTTAAGGCAGTTCACGCGCAAGGACATCGACGATACCGTGGCTGGGCTGCTGTCGTTCGCCAAGGGGCTGCAGAGTACCGGCTACACCAGCGGCACGCTCGGCACAGGCTTCGGGCTGTTCAAGGACGTGGACGGAATGTCCTACCTCGAACTCGACCGCCTCTATGTCCGCTACAAGGCGATTTTCGACACCTTGGAAGTGAAGCACATATCCCACGTGGGCGGAGAGTTCGTCGTGTCTCCTGCCGGGATGGAGTGCATCCGCGTGGAAAAGGTATCGGGCATACCCTCGGCATGGCAGCCGCTCGCCGACAGTCAGGCACGCGCCCTCTACGACAAGGACGGCAAGCGTCTGAACGCCGTGGCGCAGAGAAGCGACGCCTACCGCTGCTATTTCCGCTCCACCGACGGAGAGCGCACCATAGAGAACCAGTTCGCCGTGGGCGACCAAGCGATGTGCCGCGAGTTCAACCTAACCGGCGGCTCTGCCAACCGCTACTACTGGCGCAAGGTAATCAGTGTGGGGGCTGACTACATCGACCTTTCAGTCACCGACTGCCTCTCCGGGAGCGGCATCCCGCAGGCGGGCGACAGCATCGTCACCGTCGGCAACGACCGCGACACCACACGCCGGCACGCCATTGTCATAAGCTCCTACGGCGGAAATGCGCCGTCGATAATGCTCTATACCGGCATCGACTCCTACTCATTGGAGGGTAAGGCCATATTCGAGGTCACACCCGACGGCGTGAACATTAAGGTAGGCTCGTTCAACGGCACTTTCACAGGCAAGTTCAACATAGCGGTAGGCTCTACAGGGCTGGATAAATTCGAGGAATACGGCAATCTAGCAACAATCGAGGTGCTTAATGACCGAATCTCGCAGACTGTATCTAAGACGAAATACGCCACCGACATGACGGCGATAAGGACGGACATCTCGGAGATTAAGCAGACGGCCACAAGCATATCGCTTACGGTGCAGTCGCTCGGCCGCAACCTATTCCTCAATTCGGGGCTGCAACTCGGCACGGAGCATTGGCGGCTGTTCAACAACGGCTCGGGCAATTCGCTCACCGCCGACCGCTCCACGGGCGAACTGACTATGAAATCCACAGGCAACAACGTTCTCTACAACGATTATATCGACGTTGCCGAGGGCGAGCAGTTCACCCTGTCGGGCGAGGCATACGCCGCAAACGCCGTATCTCTCGACTACAACTACCTGATATACGAGAGCGGAGGCAACGTGCAGATTTACCCAAGCTCCGCCATACAGCTTACGGCAGGGCAATGGAAGAAGTTCTCAATCACTTTCAAAGCCCCGCGGGCTGGCAAGGCATCGGCCGGAGCGGGGTTCATGGCAAATACGACAGTCAAGTTCCGCCGCCTCAAATGGGAGCGCGGGGCGATAGCCACCGACTGGAACGAGGCCGACGGCGATGCCCCGGAGCAGCTTGCCGTCACCGGCATCTACGTGGAGGAGGGAATCATACGGCTGCGGGCGGACAACACCTATTTCACCAACAGCAGCGGCGGGCAGGTGGCCGTGTTCACCGCCGACGGCAAGCTGTCGGTCGACCTTATCGACGTTGACGAGCTTGTTGCGCGCCGTGTCAAGACCTCCGAATCGGGGAGGCGCGTGGTCATCGAGGGCAACGAGCTTTCAATGTTCAACGACGGGGGCGAGCTGCGCATGAAAGTCACCGGAGGCAATCTGTCAAACACGGCCAACCCCGGCAGCGTGGAGCTGTCAAGTCCTACGATTTCGTTAGACACCCCCACGGAGGGATTGCAGGGCAAGACCGTGACACTCGCCACGTTCAGCCTCGCCTCGGCTAACAACGAGGTCACCATACCTGAAATCGGCGTGACGGTGACGTTGCGGAAGATAAACGACGGCAACACGCTCACAGGCCACGTCTCGCTACTTCTCGACGGACGCAGAATAGCCAATTGGAGATCGGAGACGCAATCAGGCAAATCGGAGTCATTCACGATGCAATCCTACAAGACATCGTTGTCAGCCGGAAGCCACACCTTGTCGCTGTCTTTCCGCACGTCAGGCAACGCCACGCAGGAGATTGCCCAAGCGGGCGCAGGGGCATCAGACCCTATTTCGTGGGTCTATTCGGACTATGTGACGGAGGTTGCATCCGACGGCTTCCGCGCGGCCTCTGGTGCTGGCAAGTTCCTTAAACAGTCGGGCGACGGCACAGACATACGCGCAGGAGCTTTCCGCATATCCGTAACCGAGGGAGGGTTGCAACTTTTCGCAGGTGCGAATACAAGCATCTACCTCACGGAAAACGGAATAAAATATAAGGTCAACGGCGTGTGGAAGAACCTCACGTAAATACAACGCTAACTAAAATACACACAAGATATGGCAGAGACAGTTTACAATTTAGAGCATTCAGGCGAGCAAGTGGATATGGCGGTCGAAACCGCCTTGCGGTCACGCTACAGGTACAATCTGCAAAAAATATTCGCTCTATCTTCCTCCAGCGAAACGGAGGACATAGAGGAGGCATTGACACCGACATACGCCCCTGACGGCAACACCGCTATGCGTTTGCCGCAATCGGGGGATTTGCTGGAAGCCACCAACGGCGCAACGTCGGTGGTGCTGAAGGGCTTGTCAAAGTCTTTCTCTTTCTTCTACGGCGATAACCGCAGGGACATTACACTGTCGGGGTCGGCTGGCAATTACAAGGTGGCGGTCGTGGTAACCCCTCTGGATGTCCGTGTGTTCGACCTTGACAAGCTCAATGCGCTGACCAACGAAAGCACTTCGGAGGACATAGAGGAAGCATTCGGAGGGAATTCCCCCACGACGGGTGACCTGCTGAAAGGGGCGGACGAATCGTCGTGGGTGATAATGTCGAGCAGTGAGACTTTCACCTACCACACCGGCGGCAAGCTGCGCACGCTGACGGTGAGCGGAGGCCAAGGCAGTCAGACAATAGAAGTGGAGGAAAAGGAAGTCGGCAGCGACGTGGTAAGACTAACTGTCTCCTTGGAAGAGGGGCAATCAGTGGACATCGGAATGACTTTCAGTGAGCTTAAGGAGAAGAACCCGACGTTCATAATTGACGCAAAAAATCTGCTATTTTATTGTTTATATATGGACGCAAGCAATGGGGTATTTACGGCTTTTCTTTCGGAAGAGAACGATGAAAATAGTGTAGGAATCAATAAACTTATTATGCTAACTGATGCGGGAAGCGGTAAGGTGAATATTTCCGCCGGCGAGTATTCCTATATCGTCCCTCAGCTCGGAAGCGACGGCAAGCTCCCTGCGGAGGTGCTGCCCGATGCTGAGCCGCACGTGGAATTCTCGCTGCAACTGCACAACGGAGATTTGCTGGCGATATGCAAGGAGGGGGAGATACTGCCCTCGGACGAGATTCACTTCTACCGCAGGGGTAGGTATTCAACCAATCTCCATTCAGATATTAGCAGTAATTACCGTAATAGGAAAGACGGCTGGCGCAACAGTAATAATTATAGCGGTTGGGTAGACATAGACCAAGGCTATGAGACGTATATTCCCTATGAGTTCGACAAGGAGAAGCTCGAACAGGGCGTGAACGGCAATCCGAAGCTTATCGGCATGGATGTCTGGAAACTCACCGCAGTAGAGGACCAGTCAGGCTTTGCCGACCCATTCCCGGCACTGTTCCGCTCTGCTATGGTGCGTCTCTATACCGACCCAAATGCTCCAAGCGGTTGGAAGGTATGTATCAGGGACGGCAGGAACGGTAAAAGCTACGATTGGTACGATTATCAGAAATTCATGCCCTATCCTAATATGGAGATACGCAAGACTGTACACGCAGGTGTAGCCGTGCATAGGAACAACAGGAGGATTTCGGACATAGTGCCTTTTAAAATCCGTTTCCACCTGATAAACAACGGCACCCTGTCGGAGGAAGTCCCGCCGACAATTGACGATAATTACGTAAGAGTGACGCTTCGGATATAAAAAAAGGACGCTCAACGAGCAATCCTAAGGGCAGACGCTCAGCGAGCAATCTGCAAACCGGACGCTCAACGAGCAATCCGCTGGCACAAAGATAAGCAACAAAAACAGAATCAGAAAAATAAACGGAAGAAAAAATCGACAAAAATGATGAATATGCTAATCAGAACAGTTCGGAACGCCGTGAGTTTGCGTGTAGTGGCTTCCATAATGTGTATGATTCGGATTTGTATCGCACAATATATAACTTTTGTATAACACTTGCAAGCACGGCAAATAAAAACGAATAAAACTATGGAGAAGCTGTACGAGGGGATGGGAATAGCCGGGACAGTCATAGGCGCGCTCGGCGGCTGGAAGCTGGTGGAGTGGCTGCTCAACCGCAAGGCTAACCGCCGCCGTGCCATTGCCGAGGCGGTGAAGATGGAGACCGACGCCTTTATGGCGCGATACAACGCCTTGGAAGCGGAGATACAGAGGCTCAACAAGAAAGTGGACGAGCTTTACAAGAAAGTCCACGACTTGGAGGGCGAGCGGCTGCGGCTCATCAACGAGAACAACGAGCTGAAGCTCGCCCTGAAAGAGGCGCAGCATAATGTCTGCGTGCGTCCTGATGACGAGTGCCTGAAACGGATGCCGCCGCGCGACTACTGCCGCCTCGTGAAGCTCGCCAACCACGAATACGACAATTACTACAAGGAATTGGAGGACTTGGACAAAAACTTGGACAAAACGGACAAGCAATGAGACTGACGGAATATCTGAAAAGCCTGATAGCGGCGGGGACGCTCGATAGCTCGAAATCGTTCGCCCTGCTGTTGTCGGCGGCAACCGGCGCAATCGCCGTCCTCTGCGTGGCGTTCTGCCTTGTGTGGGACGTGTGCGTGGACGGCCGTATAGACACCGACCTCGACAAGCTCGGATGGCTCGTGCTGGCCGTCGGCGGCTACGTGGCGGGCGGAGGAGCGGCAAAGGCAATATCGGAGAACAAACGGAAAAAAGTCGAGAGTTGAGTGTTCAGGGTTGAGAGAATATCCCGCCCGGCACTCAACACTAAACATTCAGCACTAAACACTATACATTATGAAGCATTTCACTATTGAGGAACTGTGCCGGAGCGACACGGCACGCAGCAGGGGGATAGACAACACCCCCACGGAGGAGGTACGCAAGAATCTGACGGCGTTGGTCGGCAACGTACTCGACCCTTTGCGCGAGTGGTACGGCAAGCCCATATACGTCAACAGCGGCTACCGCTGCCCGGCGTTGAACAAGGCAGTGGGCGGAGTGGCCAGCTCGCAGCACCTCACCGGGCAGGCCGCCGACATCGACGTTAACGACCGTGCGGAGAACCGCAAGCTGATGAAGCACATAGAGGACAGCCTCGACTTCGACCAGCTCATCTGGGAGAACGGCGGGGCGTGGGTACACGTCAGCTACCGCGCCGACGGCAAGAACCGCCGCCAAGTGCTAAGGACATAGGAAACCGCGGCACGGAAAAGAGTACATTGACATACTGCAAGCACCGCTTGGAAATAACATCATAATAGTTTTTGATTCATAATGTTGCATTATGTTATGTCATTTTTGCCGAAAAAGAATCCAAAAGAGGCTAAAAGAGACTAAAATCATCACAAATGTGCAAAAAAACGGCTCAAAATTTGGTTTTACGGTTTCTTTTGGTGTATTTTTGCATCGGAAAGATTACACCTTTGGCTTGCGTTTGTTCCATTCTTGATAATGAATAAGCCCACCCAAAGGTCTTTTTATTTAATTATCATATCAATATTATGGTTCCAAAAACGCATTCTTCATATACAGAGACCCCTATACGTGTTGCAATATTGATTGACGGAGGATTTTTCATCAAGCGTTATAATGCTATGTATAACAAAAACAAGAAAAAATCCGCAACGGATATTGCTAATGACTTATATACAATATCACACAAACACGTAGGGACTAATAATTATTTATACAGGATTTTTTATTATGATTGTCTCCCGTTTGAAAAACGCATCCATAATCCCATATCAGGAAAATGTGTGGATTTTTCAAAGACTGACGAAGCCATTTGCCGAGCTACAATCATAAATGAGATGCGGAAAAAGCGTAAGGTTGCATTACGCCTTGGTTCTTTAAAAGAAAGCAAGAGATGGGTACTTTATGCTCACGCTATGCAGAAACTATTAAGGAAGCAAATTACTTTCGACGACCTGACTGAAAACGATGTTTATTATGAGCTAAGGCAAAAAGGCATAGATATGAAAATAGGAGTTGACATAGCATCCCTCGCCTTGAAAGGCTTTGTTGACAAAATAGTTCTTATTGCCGGTGATTCAGACTTCGTTCCTGCCGCTAAATTGGCAAGGCGTGAGGGGATAGATTTTGTGCTTGACCCGATGCATACTGAACATATCGATGATAGTTTACACGAACATATCGACGGTCTTAAAAGCATTCCTATGTATTATCAAAAAGACAAGAAAAAAGAAAAAAATAAATAGACATTAGCTGTACGGAGCTATCCGGTACACATTCCACAAGGCGGTGCTTGCGGTAAGCCACCGCCTTTTCCGTGCCTTTTTGTAAAACGTTAAGACAGAAAGGCTATGAGACTGATACATTTATTCTCAATTATCATTTTGCTGGCACCGGCAATATGCTCGTGCCGGAGCGTGGAGTACGTGCCGGTAGAAACGGTGCGCTCCGATACTCTCTACGTTAACCGTCTGCAACGCGACAGCGTGTACGTGTCCGACAGCGTGTATGTGCGTGAAAAGGGCGACACGGTACAGATAGTGCGCACACGCTACGTAGACCGCTGGAGGGAGCGGACGGACACCCTGCGCATGGTCAGCAACGACACCATCCGTGTACCCTACCCTGTGGAGAAAGAACTGACCCGGTGGCAGCGCGTCAAGCTCGACGCCGGAGGCATCGCCATAGGCGTAGCCACAGCCGCACTTCTCGCCATCGTCGTGTGGCTCGTGCTGCGCTTCCGCCGAAGATAATAAATCTAAAACATTTATTATCTTTGCAGTGTTGTTGTGGATAGCTTGCCATACAAGCTACACGGCGGCTCGGTTATTAGCTACTCTGCCGAGCCGCTTTTTATTGTTTCTCGCCGCATTAAATTGTTTGCTAATAAACTTACACACCTGACAAACAATCGTTGTTCTTCGCCAAAATCGAATAAAAATAATAGTCATTTTTTCCCATAAAATACATAATCAAGCACGCGGCGGTTGGCTTCATCCACTTTTTTCCGATCGAAATCAATATAAATATCCGTAACTGTATTGCCTCCGTGACCAAGAGCGGCAGCAATCGTCTCCTTTGGTATATCAAGTTCCGCAGCAATTGTAGCCCAAGTATGCCGCGCCCAATATGTCGTGATATTCGGGAATACAGGTTTACGTTTCTTCTTCCCCCTTTTGTCCATAAATGTTTCGCCAATCAGTTGCAAGTTGTCGTTTAACCGCTTTACATAATTCCTGTAATCCTTATAACTGTCAAGGACATTCACCAAATACTTTTCACCGCGTAACTTTTCAATCAGCAATTTTGCCTCTGGTTCTATTTTCAAATCATACATCCTACCAGTCTTGGCCCTACGGTATTCTATACGACCATTATTAATGTTATTCAACGTGAGATGCAATAAGTCTACAGTATTAATACCAATCAAACAAAATATAAGTTTAAACATATCCCTATATTTTTCCTGATATTTCTCGACTTCATAGTTAAACAACAAACGCAATTGTTCAACAGTCAATGCTCTTTTGATTGTAGGCACACTTTGTATTTTGAACTTACGGAATGGATAATAAGCAGTCACATCATTGTCTATAGCTGCGTTAAAAACAGCACGAATGTTGCGAAAATGGATGTTGCGTGCATTTTTAGAAGGAGAAGTTTTTGCCAAAAATGAATCAAAAGAAATCAACCACTCCTTTGTTATATCCTCAAACCTTATCTTTTCCAAATCGGGATAAAATTCACGCATACGAGACAGTGTTGCTAAATATAGTTCTTTCGTACGGCTTTTTATCCTACTATGTATGAATTTTTTGAATTCAGAAATAAAAATTCCATCCTGACTTCTATCAACTGGCTCAAATTCATGCCTTATTAAATCCTTAATTTGGGATACTCCTAAATTTGCAAGTACACCATTTCCTGCCAATTTGAACAATATGCTCTCAATTTCTAATTTACGCTTTCTAATAAATTCGTTCAGGAAAATCTTTTTATCTGTATTAATTACCTTCTCTCGTTTTTTATCCCATTGTTCAATAGTAAGATAAACATTCAAACTAATCAATGCGGTATGCCCTTTATGAGAAAGGCTGATTTTAAGAGGGGATGTGCCGTCTTTCCTCACAGCACGTTTGTCTAAATAAAATTTTGTCGTTGCCATATCTTGCAGGTTTTTTGCAGGTCTTTCTTGTTCACATTTCATCAAAACTCATCAAAAATGTGCAAAAGAACTGTTTTTTTTAACCGCACGACAACGGTATAAATAAGAAGAAAACATTTAATATCAAGTTGTTTAGGCCTGATTATCAACTGTTTTTTCATTTGTCGGGGTGACTGGATTCGAACCAGCGACCACACGCCCC
>UMFR01053750.1_pt1 | contig 19212 bp, 44 predicted proteins | sample 1965041 | NCBI WGS metagenome assembly UMFR01 (sample SAMEA4836049, study PRJEB28245) | human gut metagenome | biome: gut microbiome; material: fecal sample | place: Denmark | collected 2008
TTGTAGCGATGCTGATATGACTTACTTCTTGACCTTGCCCATTTCTGTCTATTAGCTAGATACTCTGCTTCATAACTATAATGTTGCTTACAATAATGGTCTGGTAACTCTACCATTGCATGGCAATCTTTATATCTGCATCGCCTAACTCTTGGCATATCACCCACCACCTTTAATAACATATCTATTCATCTAACTTAAATGCTCTATTATGTACATGACTATAAGCATCAAAGTAAAGTTCGTTCTTATCGCCGTTGTATGTTACTTCATAATACATACCATCGCTAACTGTAGTTGATAGCAACGCTTTGTTGTTTTGCAGTGTTCTGTTTAACCACACAACATATACATCGTTTGTACTGATATGTACTGGTTTGTTAATACTACTTAAGTTCATAGCTGCGTTAGTATAATCAACTACTTTTTCCTTACATAACTGTATAAATTTATCATTATCCATTAGATACACCACCTTTCTAAACAAACATGTTACTTAACATATTATTTTTTAAATCTTTAAGTGCATTGACCGTATCTCTTTCGACCGCCATCTCATGTTCTAACTGTCTAAACATTGCTACGATTGCTTTCTGCGTCTCATAGTCATGTAAATAAATAGGAAACTTACCTACTTCATGCTCTTGGATATTGATACCAGTTGCGTACTTATGCATAAACAAATCTATGTTACGTTGCATTGCAATATTAAAATACAATGGATCTATTCCAGCTTGTGGGATAATAGCAACGTTCTTTGTGTGAACATATCCTGGTTCATAAAGAAAGCCAATACCCCCCCTAGTTGCTGATATCTGTAGAGTAGATGTTCCAGCAGGATATATCTTTCCTTGCTTGGCTCTAGCATACTCAGCAACATCTTCAAGTTTAACTACTTCATAAGTTCTGAAATCTACCATAGTGTCAACTGCCTTTCTCTATCCTTGCTATGCTTTTCTTTCCAATACTTCGTAAAGTGTTTTAGTTCCTTATCCATGCTTGGTGTTGTTCCAACCAAATCATCTAGCATGTTACCGAACTCTTTAGCATTCTCTTCGATTTGTTTATCTATCTTTCGCATTTCTTTAGTGATCTCATATAGCGATGGAACTTCTTCAGGTTCAAATGTATCTATGTATCTAGGAATGTTTAGATTGAACTCATTCTCTTCAATAAGATATCTAGATATATCATCGCTGAACTTATCTATTTTCTTTCGATCTTTATATGCTTTGATAATCTTATCTACATGTCCTTGCTTTAGGTAATTATGGTTCTTACCTTTCTCGAACTCTTTAGCAGCGTCAATAAAGAAAATCTTTTTATGCTCTCTTTTCTTTTTAAGAATTAATACAACTGTTGGAACGTCAGTGTTTAGAAATAACTTAGCAGGCAATCCTATTACTGCATCCAATGCATTGAGTTCTATTAAACGTTCTCTTATCTTGCCTTCAGCTTGTCCTCTGAATAACACACCATGCGGCAGAATGATAGCCATAGTTCCATCATCTGAAAGTCTGTTATATCCTTCCAATAAGAATGCATAATCAGCTTTAGATTTAGGTGCTAATACTTCAAACGGTTTAAATCGTTCTTGTTCTAGCATTTTGCTATCTGGTTGCCACGTAAAAGAATAAGGTGGATTCATAACTACTGTATCAGCTTTACTTTCTGGTAACTTATCAACCAACTCTATCTTGCTAAATTGTTCTTGCTTTGATAGTTTGTAAAGATGCTTTACTTTTCTAGATAAGCTATCGCCATGAAATATGTATGCATTAATATTTCTAATTGCTAGGTTAAATAATAGGAATGGCATCGCTCTGTCTGAAAATTCTTCACAATAGAAACTACTATCATGATTAGTACTCCAACGTTTTATAGTTAATCCACCAGTACCAGCACATATATCAGCGATGACTTTAGATGATCCTAGTAATTGATTAACTAATTCCACAACTCCATCTGGCGTGAAATCTTGTTTGTTTTTCTTGCGATCAGAATGTTCTTCTTGGTAGTAGTCTGTAAACCAATCATATGTTAAGTCGCTTTCGATAGCTAAGAACGACTTGAATAGTTCATCCTTTCCATCGCTCATCAGTAACTTATATAATCTATCTGATGCTTTAAAGCTTTCATCTACTCCAATCAGTTCATTAATCTTCTTAGTATCTATCAATTACTACCACCACCTTTTAATTTGATTTTGCTGATATCTCTACTGTACTTACGCTTACGTTTAACTGGATGTTTCTTGTAATGTTTTTCTAACTCACGTAACATTTTCAGTTCTTCATAAGTTTGTACCTTCCCAAAATCTTTACTATCTTTCATAATTTTCTCCAAAATAAAAAGCCAGCCTGATAGACTGACTATTATCTATATTTTATTTCCATTATCTAGCTTTAAACTATCTAAGATTTTCTTTTCTTTTAAAACTTCACTTTCTAAATGTATTTCTTTCTCCTCTTTTATACCAGATTTTTCTGTAATCCAATCCATGTAACTTCAACTCCTCTCCGGCATGTTGTTCTAAGGCTTTCAATTGTTCAGAATAGTTAGTATCAAACATGTTATCTCTTTTATATAAATGCTGTCTATCTTTTCCTAAAACATCACGAACAGTTAATATACTAACTAAAATAATATGCATATTTTCTATACTCAATTTATTATTATTTTCTTTTTTACATATACTGTATAATTCGTTGATATCACTTTTTAATCTATAAATTATATCATTCAATTCTTTTAGATATGTTTGATAATTAATAATATCTGCATCAGGTAAATTTTCAAAACTAATTCCTTTTATTAATTCTAAATTTTCTTCTAATGATTTTATTTGATAATTTAATTGTACAAAGTCAAATTCTTCCAAAGCATGTAATTTATATAAAAGTAAATCAATATCAAATAATGCTAAATCTACCGAATTAAGTAACACTTGGTATGCTTTATTACTATATTTTTTAGAAAAATACTTTTGATTTAAATAATTTTTAACTGATATATACAACGCTATTAAAGAAATAGCAATTGGTATAATTTTATCCCAATATTTAAACATTAAATTTCACCTCACAACTATAATACAAAAATCCTAGCCATTAAAACTAGACTTCTTGAAGTGAAATTTAAATTAAAATTTATATGCATAAAAAAAGAACAGTGGTTAAACTGTTCTCTAAACCTATTAAGGAAATTTAATGAAAAATGATCAAAAAATAAAAAATACCCAATTATTCCCACTTAACGCTGTGGTTGCGGTATGGATCGTGCCATACACACAAAGTGATGTTCAGGACTTGAACCTGAACCACACTCCTTCGGCTTACTAGTATAATAGAACGTGCATAATAAAATCATCATTTCTAAAAAGAGGTTTTATAATTCATGCTCTGCATCTAATGTCAGAGTGCGGCGCTCCTACACACCACATAAAGACAAGATTTGAACTTGCCTTGTCGAATTGTGAAGCAATTTATTTAATTTTGAAATAAAAAAATTTTTTCCTTTGTCATATCTTGACAATATCATAATAGCACATAAAGCGTTCGATTTCTTCCACAAAATTTCCGCGTCGTGTTTAAAAAATTCCGCTTACTTTCCGCTGAATTTCCGTTTTTATTATGTTTTTTCTATTCAAAAATTAAAAAGTCTAGCCATAACGACTAGACTTTTTCAATTAACTATCTTCATCTTTTTAATGTTCTATAGATATCTTTTCCGATTCTTTTGTAGTCATTTCTTATGCTCTCTTTATCATTTTTAGGAACTTCATATTTTATATTTCTTTCATTGAGAACAATTAACGCCAACATTAAATTACTAATTTTCTGAATTAATCTGACAATTTTAAATCTTGCCACTTTATAAAATCACCTCTAACACTTAATTAACAGTATACATGTAAATCTGGGCAATTAATATTCTGAACTTCCAAAATATCGGCAAATTCATTTAAAGCCCTTTTTCTAATTGAATAATATCTTGATTTTTCATAATGCAGCATCTGCATTGCTTCAATCGCTGTAATATCTCCTAAAATATTATTAAATATAACTTTCAACTCTTTAGAACCTTTATTGTATGTTTGCTTTACACCGTCAACAATAGATTTGGCATAAAGGTACCTTACCATTTTTTCTTCGTTACTATTTCCAATACTTCCACTAGGCATACCACTCATACTAGGACTTTGAAGCATTTCTGGGTTTGCTTGTATACACATATTATATAATCTTGGATAATAACTTCTGTTTTGCAAGAATTCAACAACGTTATCCGCTGTCTTGTCATAATCTATTCTAGGCATTTCTAATAAAATATCTTCCACAAGTGGCACGCTCCTTATGATATAATTATTTAGGTTGATATAATTTGTGTGCTTCTTTACTGTGGAAGTACGTTTTTTTATTAATGATCTGCAATGAAATTATTCTGATAAAACAAGGTACCTTCAGCACTTGTTAATTTGCAGTATTCATACCGTCTACCCCATATTTTGTTATATGGCACTTCTTCGTTATTTTCATCAAAATATTTAATGGTATTTGTTCGTTGTCCTCTGTAACATTTAAAATGAACTCTCAAACCATCTTCAAATAATATTTCGCCTTTCATATCAAAATTCATACTTACATCTCCTAAAAATTATCATCATGAATGTTTGCTATCACAGAAACTTTAACTTGATTTTCTGCTGCTTTGTGGTCTTTAGCTTTAACAATCATGTTTCTTATGACGCTACCGACTGTATACTCCACCAAATATAACTTCACTATTTAGCCTCCTTTTCAATAATTTCTTTTAACATATCCTTTAAACGTTACACCACCATGAACTGTTAGCTCGTCTTCATCGCCATCTTTCCAACTCTTAGGTAACTCAGCATAACCGTTTAAAGCTCCAAATAGACTTGGAATGATAAAGTATCTATATCCTTTGTACGATCCTACCTTTGCAGGCATCGCTTCATTTGTTCCTAAATATTTCATAAATAATTACTCCCTTAATCAAAATCGCTTGGCACTATATCTAATAAACCAAGCTGATTTCCTAAAACATCAAATTTCACTTCATAAGTATTAGGTTCTAAATATCTAAGTACTACTTTCTTTGTGTCTTTTTTATAAGATTCATCAATATGATACGTTAACTTTAGAAAATTGATTAGTTTCTCTTCTCCGTCGATATACAATTTCATGTTTTCCATATCATCATCAGTAAATTCTATCTTGTATTTTTTAGCCATGATGTCACTCCTGTCATTTTATTTTCTATACCGGTATAAGCCTTACCACGCCCTCAAAACGTGTGACCATCTCAAATCATGTGGATGCAAGGCGATGTTACAGTCACTACGAAGAATATAATGCACGGAGGATTAACTCCCTTCAAATTATTTGTGCCTGTAACTATTGTGTATTTAAAAGATTAAGTAGGTTTAATAACCCTAATGGCAGTAATAATTGCTAATTTTCTACGCATGAATTAATGAGGAGGAATTTTCACATCCTTTCGATTTTTTCTGTTTGGAGGTTGTAGCTCATCAGCAAAATTACCACCTATGACTTAGCATCCTGCGACAGATACTAAGCCTGTACTGTTTATGTCGTTATTTGTGAGATCCTGATTTACGGTTTTTGTGAATGCTAATTGAATTTTGAGTTCTGCCACCAAAATAATAATTTCCAAGCTTGATAACATATCCGATAAATTCAATATCCATTTCATATCCCTCTAACACTATAGATTTTAATTTTAGGATTTATAACCCCACGTTTGAGATCGCTTGATAAGGTATAGACTGATGTTATCCCAATTCCAAGATACTCAGCTATTTCTTTAGCAGTACCAACCGTCAAGATTCTTTCTTTATCATCATAAACTATGTATGTAGCCTCCATTTGCATCACTCCTAACAGACTATTCTTACACTTCGAAAAATTAAGCAAGTAATACTACTCCAGTTCCTTCTAATCTCTTTTCTAAAAATTTAGCAATGGTCTTAATTGCTTCAACTCGCCATAAGCCAACATCGCCTTCAAAGATTGCACCACGTGGCCCACTTTGCATTCTAAAGATGAACTTGCTTTCTGGTTGCTCAACTTCAACGAATGTTCTATATGGTGCGAGTATTACCGGATTAGGCACCTTAATGTTTTCAGCAGTGGCAATTCCAGACTTGATTGTTACTGCTTGACTGATACCATCATCGCCAGTGCTACGAACATTATCTTCTTTAAGGTTTCCAACTACCTTAAGCAAGATGTCTCTATCATCAGTCTTTACAAATTGTGATTGTAAGGCGATGTTAAACGATTCGATATCCATGTATGAATCAAAATCGAATTCTGAGACGATTGCAGTTGCTACTGCTAACAATTCACGATCCCCATTAGGTTGTAACTTGCCTTTTAATTCGACCAGCTTTTCATCAACTACATGTAAGATTAAGTCATCAAAACCATCAATGTTTGACTTGATGTAATCGACTAAACCAGATAGAGTATTTAATCTGATTGGCTCTTTAGCCTTATAAATTACTGGTTCGACCAATACCGGCTCACCATTTTTATCGATAATGTATTCTTGACCATTAATTTTTAATTTTCGTTCTTCAGGTCTAATACCTCGTTCTGTTAAGTAATCTAGTGCTTCTTTTGTTAAATCCATGTTGTTAACCTCTCTTTTCTTGCAAGTCTATGATCTTGCTTTTCTTTTCAATATCTTCAACCTTTTCGCCAGTGTCTGTTCTAACATCGCCTTGTTCATCGATATAAGTTTGACCCTTAACTCCAGACTTAAGTTCACTAGCTGCAATCATTCCTGTATTCAAATCACGTCCAGTCATGATCTTAGTTGTAACTGGTGCTGCAGGAGCAAGTTTACTAGAAACATTGATTGATGCTTTAACTTCGTCATAGTCTGCATCTGGAACAAAATCAACTTTAACGATTAGACTACGTTTCTTTGTTGGATCTGCATTTGGATCGTTGATGTTGTTGAAAATATCACTCAACTCACGCTCAATCAGTTCCTTACCTGCACCTTCTGCCAATGAATCGATACTAAAATTAATCTTTACTTTTGCCATTTTCCTTACCTTCCTTTACTACAACATCATCTAGAAACTCAACAAATTTTCTGATACCCACTAGATGCTCACTTGTGTCAAAGCATCGCATTGAGTCAATCTTTGGACTATATAAGACAACTAGGTCATCTTCGAATAGATCACCTTTATTTGCGATGAACTGCTTTAGTCCATAAGTGTCATCGCTGAATTTGACTGCTGTATACTTAGCATCAATTGGCCATTCATCTATAATTTTCCTTTCCATGCTCTAACCTACCTTTACATAGTCATTCTTTAAATCAGATGGAATTACTGGCATTGGTGGTCTAACATCTGATAGACTCACTAACACTAGATATCTATCATGATGTTCACTTACCATGTATTGAATCCCATCTTTATCGGCCAACTTGTCATATCGTTTAACAAATTGACCTTTAGCGTCTTTGAATTCTGCAATTCTTTTCTTCATTGCGACAGCCTCCTCAACAACTCATTAATTTCAGCTTCATTTTTAGCTTTCTCAGTCCTAGACATAATTGAATTTGACGGTTGTTTCTTACCTGCATTCTTAGCCCAATCTGGCAACTTTTCTTTTTGGATCAATTGTCGCTGAGTGTTGTTTCGCTTGGGTGGTTCAAAGTTGTATTCATTTTCCCACCCAGCGTTACCAAACCAAGTAGCACCATGTTGAATAAAGTTAGTTTGAGTACCTTGAACTCGAATCTCTTTGTTGTAGCTCTCAATACCCTTTTTGATGATTTCATCGCTAGTGCCATTCTTAACTGTTCGCTCATAGTACTTACGAGCCTTTTGCTTACCGACTTTTCTAGGATATAAAGCCCATAAGCTTTCAAATCTTTCATCCAATTCTTTTTTAGTTGGTTTATGTTGTTTATTGCTAGATGACTTAGGTTGTTCTTTAGGTTGTTTATTTTGAGAATTGACTTGATCGTTTTCGTCAGAAAATGATCGTATATTATTATCTATATCTTTCTCTTTATCTATATCTATATCTAAGTTACGGTTCGTTTCATCGGTGTTACATTGTAACGTTTTTTGTTCGCTAGCAATCGTTTTTTGACGCTTACGATATGCTCGAACTCTGCGAGCTGATGCACTTTCTGACCCAACTAAATCAGCAGTTACATCTTCAGTAAATTTGAAAGATGTGTCATCGCTGAATTCAATCAATCGCTTCTGCTTTAAGAATGCTAGAACGAACTCAACATTGATCGTTTCTTCATCTAGCACCAAAGCGATCTCTTCAGCGAAACTATCACCTACACCTGAGTAATAGATATAACCATTATTCTCAAGTGATAATAGAATCATCTCTAGGTAGATGACCGCATATGTGTCACCACCAGAAGGCTTCCTTAACATTTTTACGACTGGACTTTTCCAAAAATCCATCTGTAATTTAATCCAGAAGTAACGCTTTTCAGTCATTTTTGTTCAACTCCTTTTGTCTTCTATATTCTTCATCGAATTCATCCATTTGTTTCTGACTCATAAGCTTTAAGCTTAGAATGCTTTTGTCGCTTAGCTTAATACCATGAAAATGGTATTTATCAGCAAAAGCTTTAGCTCCGATGTTGTGAAACTCACTGTGATGTTTAAAACACAACATCTCAAGCCTATGATTTCTATGATCGATATGGTTACGATTGTTCCCCATACCGACCGTATCTTCATGATTTATCTGCAGTCCCTGCCGTGATCCACAAACAGTACACTGTCTATGCACCAAGCACAAAAACACACGACGTTCTGCATCGATTGTGTTTTCCATTGCTTTTGAGTCGAATGGAATGTCATATCGAAAACAGAACTCAATCACAAAGCGAATGAATTGTGTTGCCAGTTCTTTAGTACAGTTACTCAGTGAAAAATTTCCGTACCCTGTATTGTACGAAAATTGAAGTTTTAAGCGATTTTTAACTTCTTGTTCCTCATAACCTGTATAGTCTGAAATATCATGAAATAGGGCATAAATTTTCTTTCTCTGAGCATTTGAAATCATGTTATGATCTGCGGGCGATGCATTAAATTTAAGATGACCTTTTCTAAGTTCTCGCTTAAATGCATCAAGATCATCGATTTCAAACTGAACCTTAGAACCAACTATCCTATCAAATTTAAATTCAAAATTATCCATCATCGTACCTGCCATAGATGCTTTCCAACTTCTTTAGAAACTCATATTGCTCCTGTTCTAAGTGCGGAACAGTGAATAATATGTTAATATGTATATAGAGTTGTATTGACTCTATATTATTTTCTAAATCTTTGATATCACTGAATACTTTGTTTTGGTATTCAGTTTCTTTTTTGATAGGTGTTGCAGCACCTATCTTTTTTTGTTCTGCCACAATCTCACCTCCTTTCATAATGTTCATCTTCATCGCCCCAATCAAAGAATGTTCCGTCCTCAATGGCTTCAACCATTGGATACAGCATCAACCCCACTAAGATACCTACTACAAGCATTGATAAACTAATCATTTTCTTTTGCCTCCTCATCTTTGCGTATTTCCGTTAAAGCCACTAGTGATAAAACAAACCAAGCTACGAAACCAGACCCTATATATAAGTGACCCATTCCAAAACTCAAACCACTAAAGAAAATTGCTGCTAAAGAACTTAAATTTATAAAACCCTTACCTGTACTATTCATTTCTCATCATCCTTTCTCTTCCAAAGCCTATACAAATCAACACTCCCTGCGTACGCTATGCATAGCAGAATATCGTAAATACACCACATATCATTTACCTCCAGTAAAAATATCTTTGAGCCAACTAACCAAAATAAAAATTATTACATAAGCTATACACGCTACAATCACTGCTAGTATTGGTTCCATATTCCACTCCTTTTATATTTTTTCTAACATCTTCTTTTTTTACTTTCTTATTTGCTTTCTAAAAACTTATCTAAATCTTCAGCTCTGAACTGAACAACCCCACCAGCTGTTATTGCAATATTCTGAAGATTTTTGTACCTCTTTCGCCATCTCCAAAACGTTTCTTTTGATACGCCACAGTACTTAGCTGATTCTGTTATGTTTAGCAGCTTATTTTGATTCTCATCTTGTTTGAGCTTTCTAACTACTCTTTCAGCAATACGATCGATATCAGTATCAGAAAGCTTGTGTTCATAAGTAGCTGTTACAATCATTTACGCCACCTACCTTATTTTTAAATCTACTTTACTAACCTAAACTTGTTTATTTCATTCTCAATCAACGCTGCTCCGTACTGGGTGTATTCCCAACGCGGGAACCCGTTATCATTTAAGGTCTTACGACAGTAGATGTTCTCATTTGAGAATCGTGGCTTGATATGCAACTCATTAGCGATTTCACCAATCTTCATGATCCACTCTTCACTTAAACCCAAGTTAAAAGCTATCGCACTAGCTGTGTAATACTTGCCACTGTATTTAACTGGTTCTTGTACTGTTAATTGTTGTGGCTGTTCTAATACTGGTTTTATATTATTGCTTTCTAGTAGTTCTCTAATAAACATCTCGCCTTTAGTAGTCCACTTGAGTGAACGTCTACCTTCTGGCATATAGATTTCATAACCAACCAATCCATCATTTGCGAACTTCTGATAAATGAACCATTTGTTGCCTCGTTTATAGATAACGCCTTTCTCATGCAGAAACTTATTCAATTCTCTTCCACTCATTCCATATTCCTTAGCAATTTCAGTGATTGTAATTAATCCTTTATTACTAAGATAACGATCGTATTTGTCCGCTTTTGGTTGCAGCTCTTCGTTTTTCTCAACTTCCTTAGCTAACTCAATTAAAGCTTCACTGTAAGTCTGTGGCAGCTTGTATTGAGCTGGCTGTTTTTTAATCTGCTCTTCCATTCGATTAAAAGCGTCAATATATTTGAGTTTGAATTCCATAGCTTTTGAACCAGTAAAACCCATAGCCAACAGAGTGAATCCATCTCTATTCATGTAATACATTGGTTGTTGTTTATTTTGAGAATTCGTATATTCATCTTCAACAAACATTTTTAGGACTGCGGAATTTTCCGCACTCATATTTCGTATTTTTTCCATTACATCTCTGTGATTTTTTTCAAACACTTCAGCGACTTTCAAACTCGTTGTTACTGCCTGATGATTATTCATTATTACTAAATCATTCATCATGTTCAGTCCTCCCTTTATCACTATTAGAGTTATTTATACTTGGTCTATCGTTATTTTCACACTTAAAGTGATAATTATTGGCAAAAAAAAGAGATTCTACGCTCCTTTTATAAAAATTAGCTAACTTAATCTTAGTTTCGTCGCTTCCACGACGATACCCATTTTCCATCATTGCTAACATTGATATAGATATATTAGTCTTGTCAGCAACCTCTTGCTGAGTCAATCCTTTCTCTAACCTAATTTTCTTTAAATCTGTCAGCACTTTAATCATCTCTCTTTCTATTTTATCTTTGATATAATTAACTCATCTCCTAATGAAAGGAGGTGTAGTTTTATGAATAATATGTTGTTAAATGAACAAATAGCTCATGACTTAGCTATTGCTTTTGTTTCTGCTAAATTATCTAAAGAAATATACATTTCATCTGATATATCTGTTATTACAGCTTATGAAGATGCTTATTCTGATTTTTTGCGACTATTAAATAAAATCAGAACAGTTAGATAATGTTTTTATATGCTTCACATAAAGAAATTATAGTATTAATTATTTTACTTTCGGCTATAATGTCTTCTTTTTGTGAGACGTTTTTTAATTCGTTAATACTTGTACTAATTAAATCAGTAATATCTTCTTTCATTTTTAATCATCTCTCTTTCTAAAATAATCTAAACTAACATCTAATGCGTCTGCTATCTTGCACATATTTTTAAATGAAGGTTCAACCCCATCTTTATAACTTTGTAAAGTCGTTTGCCTAATTCCTGTTAATTTGCTTAATTTATATCTTGTTATGTTTTTAGTTTTTAGTAGTTCTTCAAGTTGATTCCACATAATCACACCTCACTATATATAATGTTGCATACATTTGATTACTACAATATATTGTAGTATAATTTATTTAGCAAATAGACAGCCTCCTAAAACTTTTATTTGCTAATAATTTGAAAGAAGGTTTTAATATGAATCTTGTTGAAGCTAAATATCTTGAATACACAATAAATATCTTCAAAAAAGCGTTAGAATATAAAGGCAATGATAATTTACCTACATATAAAATTCTTTGGAAACATAATGATAAATTACTTTTTGCTAATACATTGAACATTGATGATAACTATAATATTTTAATTAACAAATTAAGTCCTGATTTTAATCCATATCATGATAAACTTCCAATCGTTGAAAATGGTAAATTCCCTATTGATATTATGGAAAGTATCCATCAAAAGTATTTTCCTTCAGGTTTTTCAAACCCTATCAATTTATATAACAATTCTTTGGCTTTGTTTAAAGAAGCTATTTCAGTAGTTAAATCAGTTGATACATTTCATCTAGATAATCCTGAATATAGATTATTAAATGTATCATATCTAGATTCAAAGACTACACTTCCATTTATCCTGATTGATGAAAATTTTGAACTAGAACCCGTTAGTCTTATTGAAGTTTCAAAAAATTAGACTCGTATTTAATTAAGTTATATGCATATTGAAGACTTGCATACGCTTGTTCGTGTGTTAAGTCTTTTTCTTTTAGTAAATCAACAATTTCAGTTCCTACCTTATCAATATCACTTCCAAATAAATCTGATACCTTATCGTTTTCATGTTTAAAATTTTCTAAATAATGTTGTCTTGCTGTTTCTTTTTCCATAGTTCATTTCTCCTATTCTGACTTCTTATAACTTTTAAATAAATATTAATAAATTGTTTTTTGATATGTTTCACATAGTTTGATTATTAGTTCAGTTAGTTTAAATTCTTTTATAATATCTTTCTCTTGTGAAGCTTTTTCTAATTCTTTAGTATTTGTATTAATTAAGTTAATGAGTTCTTCTTTCATAGCTCACGCCTCCTATTTTTTCTTCAATTCTTCTAGCTCTTTTTTTAGTTGTTCTTGTTCTTTTTTTAATTTTTTGATTTTAAAATCGTATACCCAATTAATAATGTTCAAGACAACTGAAATAATTAGTAAAACAATTAATATTGTATCCATAATTAATACTATGTTATGATGAAGGTGCCACAATGAAAGGGGCAAGCCCCTTTCATTGTGGTTAAATCAGAACTTTAATGTTTTGGTTTGTATCGTTGTTCTGATTTTAGTTTTTTAGTTTCAAGCCTTAGCTTTTTAGTCTCAAGATACTTCTTATAAAAATTAAGAAGTTTATCTGTAATGTAGAAAGCTAAGGCTATTTTTATTGCTAAAGCTTCAATCATAACTCTCTCCTTTCTTTAGCATTTGTAAAGCCCTTATCAACCTTACATGTATATAATACTTCACTTTAAGTGATAAGTCAACACTTTAAGTGAATATTTTTGTAATTTATTTTTCACTATTAGTGATATAATCATCACAGATAGTAAAATTTGAAAGAAAGGACTTGTTACAATGGATAATAATATTGGATATAGAATTTCAGAATTACGTAAACAAGCTGGTATGTCTCAATTTCAACTAGCTAAAGTTTTAGATATTGCAACAAGCACATTAGGAATGTATGAAACTGGCAAACGTGAACCTAGTTTAAAAGTGATGAATAGAATTGCAAACTACTTCAACGTAACCACCGACTACTTGCTCGGACGCCCTGAGAAAAAAGATGATGATACTAAAACAGCTGATATTAAAGATGATGATGTTATTTTTACATATGAAGGACGTCAAATTCCAAAAGAAGATTTGGAGCTTATACGTCGTATTATGAGAGGAACTAGAAACGATATTAAATAGAGGTGGTCTTATGAGAAGTGATATTAAAGATTACTTATATAATATCTGCAATAAAGAGAACATTAGAGTAGTTTGGTTAGAAAATTTATCTCCATATACTCCACCCTCTGCTTCTTTTGAACATAGATGTATCGTTATGAACCCTAACTGGCACAATAAGTTTGAATTCACGTTTCAATTAGCTCATGAAATGGCACATATTTTACGTGGTGATGAAACTGATGTATGTTTTTACGACACGTCTTTCAAAAATAAATCTGGCATTGAATATCAAACTAATTTAATGGCAGTTAAGCTTTTGACGCCTTTTTATTGTAGAGAAACTGAAAAGGAAGATGTTAATATCTATAATTTCATTGATTCCTATTGTATTCCAAAATATTTAGATGAGGCTATAAAAGAAGAAGTTATCGGATATTATACTGGCTAGATTTTGATAGTGTTTTAGATTGAGATATCTGACCAATGATTTGAAGTCGTTAAAAGCTAATCTCAAAGATATTTTAAGGAGGTCTTTTTTATGACAGATAAAAAGATTAACACAGATTATAGAAATAGTGGTAATAAAGGAATAATTCCAGAACGCGGAAAAGGACCAGCTCCTGCTCCTAAACAACCTGTTAAGAAAGATAGCTAGTCCCTAAGAATATATATTTTGATTTGTTTTTCAAAATCTACCAAAGTTCTGGAATTTTCATGTTTAGATACCTCTTCCACTATATATTCAAAACTATATTGATTTTCTGGATGGTCTAGAGGCATTAATGCTAAATCAAAGTAATTATTATCTCCAGATTGTTGATAATCAAGATATCCACACGTTATAAGATTATTATCAAAGTCAAAAACAAATAATGTTTGTATCTTATTTGTATTAAATATGTAATCTCTAGTATTCCTATTTTCTGTATAACTTTGGCCTGAAGTACGTCTAATTTTATTGATTAGGAAATCTATTAATTTAATTAACGGTGCAATAATTAAAATTGTACCAATAACGTCAAACAATAGTATAAGCATAATTGATAAGGTTATTTCATAATTTAATACGGTTGTTAGTACCCAGTACAAACTGATGTTAATACCTGTAAATATCATTATTTTTTGTTTTTTATCAGTTTCTTTATTAGGTCTATCAACTACTACATTGAGTTTTTCAAGGATATTATAATTAATATATCCAAAACAACCAGAAGTTATTAAAATTGTTATCATTGAATATACTAATTTGTATACTTCATCATTCATAACTAGCACCTCTTTTTAAATTAAATATATTATATAACATATTTAATGTGCATCGTGCTATAACAAACTTTTAACGCTTAGTCCTACTAAATATAAAAAAAGGTATTTCCCCTGCGTGCGACGGTGCCCAGTACAAAATTTATCGTTGAAAGGACGTGATTTGATTGAAAGAATTTAAACTTGTAGATTCTGATTATTCAGAAAAATTTATTACTTCACTACATGATTACTATTTAAAAAGAATTACTTTTTATGAAACAAAAAACAAGGACTTGTCTAAATTTTCATGGACTGAAAATAAACATGTTAGTTTGTACGTTATAAAATCCTATAATGATACTTTTTCTTACAATGAAGTTAATAATAATATATTCACTAGTGATTATTATTTATTTTTTGCTACAGTTAATGAAACTAAAAATCAATTATTCTATATTGATTTATATGATGAAACTAATAATTATACTTATGCTAAATTGTATTCTGAACCACAGTATTTATCTTGGATTATGTCAGAAAAACACATCCATGTAGATGTTAACAAGATAATTAATTCTAGTATTTTATCTAAATTTGGTAGATTTTATGATGACGCTAGTATAGATAGTTTTACTTCTTCTTTATCTAAACAGTGGGTAGACAAAGAATATGAGAGTACACTAAAAAATCTATCTGAACCAACAGTTATTACAAGTTTTCCTGAAACAAATAAACAATTTTTCATAGATAGATATCATTTTGATAAGATGCTTAATACTATAAATAGTAGTCAATTTACAGATGAATTTAATCAATGTTTGTACGCTTATGAACATGAAAAATGGTTTTTATGTGCAGCTGGTTTAGGTAGTTGTCTAGAACATTTGATGTTTCTTGTTTTAAAAAATTATAATGATAAAGGTTACAAAACATTAAAAGGGCTACCGAAAAATCCAACAGCCCATAACTACATTATACAATTCAGACAACCACCTATATCGATTTCATCACGACAAGAAACATTTTTTAATATCTTATTTATGGTTAGAAATGCAGTAGATCATCATAATACAGGCAAAACACAAAAAGAATTATGTGATTTGCTATTAGATGGTATTTCAGATTTATATAACGATTATTATAGTTCTAGTATCCTAGTTGAAAAAAATACAGATAATGACTAGTGTCTATTCCAAATTTTTTGAATAACGTTAGCGCGCCTGGCATCATCAGGATAATCATTATCATAATAATTTCCATTATCATCACATGCTAAATAATCTAGTCTATCCCACTCATTATCTAGCATATCAGTTAAAATTTGATATTCTTCTTCTGTTAAATAAAGTGTAATCATATTACCACCTGCTTTTTGCCTTTATTGTAACACATGTAAAGTATAGTTATTAAGTATTAAATTATAAGCTATTTGACCCGTTTGTTATAACTTGTTATAATTAGCCTGAGGTGATTTATATGACACAAATTAAAGTTAGAAATATTGGTAATAGCGTTGGTATCATCTTACCTAAAGAATTAGGATTAATTAACGGTGATATTATTCAGGCTGAGAAGAAAGGTAATTTATTTGTTCTTGATACTTCTAAAACCGCTAGAGAACATGATAAAAAATTGATAGAAGATAGCTTTGCAGACTTTGAAAAGGAATTAATTGTATCAGAAGCAAAAATGAAAGATATTTTTGGAAAATACGGGTGGCAATAATGAAAGAATATAACTTAGTTTATGCTAAAAGCTTTGCTGATAGTTTAAGCGAATTAATTAATACGTGGGAAAATGAATTGTTTTTGTCACCAGAAACTATTAATAAATTTGTAGGCAATATTCAAAAATCTTTAGAACTTACTACTGTATTTCCAGAAATGTATGAAGAAGTATCGTCTAAATATGGATTTTCAGTTAAAACTTACCGTATTGTAATTGGTAAAAGTTATGCTATTTTTTATAGAATTGACGAAAAAAATAATAATATTTTAGTTGGTAGAATTTTCCAATCTAAGCAAATGAAATTAGAATTTTAGCGAACCCGTCAAAAATCGACGGGTTTAAAAAGAACTTAAAAAGAACATACATTCATTTTGACCAATACACTGAAGTCATTAAAAGCTGTGTGTTGCTAACATCTTCTTTTTACTTTCAATTTAATTTTGGAGGTAAATATTATGGCAACATTTAGAAAATACAAAACAAAGAAAGGCATGTTGTGGCGTTATCAGATTTTAGTTGGTACTGATACAGTAACTGGTAAACGTAAGTATAAAACTAAAGGTGGTTTCTACACAAAGAAAGAGGCCAAATTAGCAGCTGATGAAGTAGAGAAAAAAATAAATAACCCTAACTTTCTAGACAACGAGAATATAACTTTTGGTGAAGTGTATGAACGTTGGATAGCCAATTATAAATTAACTGTTAAAGAGTCCTCTTTTTATACTGTTGAACTACAGTATAAATCTAAGATACTTCCTATTTTAGGAAATAAAAAAATTAACCAAATCACAACAATTGAATGTCAGGACTTGATTAATCATTGGTACTCTATTCCCTTGAAGAACTATAAAACTATATTCAATTTAATAACTAGAATTTTCAAATACGCTAAACAGTTAAAAATAGTAACAGATGATCCCACGTCATCAGTTATTATTCCTAAAGCTAGCAGGCAATTTAGTAACTTAGAATATTCTAGAAATTATTATACCAGAGATGAACTAAAAACGTTCCTTGAATATGCTGAGAAACATGAAAAATATAAAATCTACGTACTTTTTAGATTATTAGCTTTCTCTGGTATACGTAAAAGTGAGGCTTTAGCTTTAACATGGAATGATATTAATTTTGATAAGGCACAAATTACAATCAACAAAACTATAATACTGGTATCTAAAGTTAAAGTTACAACCCCAAAAACGAAAAGTAGTAATAGAACTGTTTTTATTGATAAAAAGACATTATCTATTTTGAGTGAATGGAGACTGAGGCAAAAGAAAGAACTACTACAAAAAGGGTTCAATGCTTTATCTCCTAATCAGCTTATTTTTCCTGACAAAAATAATCACTACATTATTCCTACCACAATTAGTAAGATGATGAATAGAGTTTCAGAAGGTAGTAACTTACACCATATAACAGTTCATGGTTTAAGGCATACTTATGCGACTTTAGCTGCACAAGGTGGTATGTCAGTTAAGCAACTTCAAGCCCAATTAGGACATTCTAAAGTTGAAATTACGTTAGATGTTTACACTTCAATTACTGATGAGCAACGTAAAGATACTGCCAATCAATATACTTCCTTTGTTAATTTCTAACAAAAAATGTGCATACTTGATGCATACTTTTTTGATATTTTGAGAAATATATAATTGCATTTAAATGTTTCAAATATCGCAAAAGCATTATTAAATCAACGGTTATGAAATGTTGTGGAATGCTGTGAAATGTCATTTCAAAAGACAACTTAATTTATAATCTTTTTTCATGAAAAAAGCAGCAAGTTCGTCTTGCTGCTTTTTATTATGGTTATCTTCTTTTTTCAAACTTAGATAATTGCCCTCTAAATTCGGCACGATATTTCCTAACATCAGAGGCATCGCTCTTCACATAAGAATCTACTTTTTCATTATGTTCAACTTTATCTAAACCAATCAATTCTTCTTCACTTGTAACTCTCATTTTAACTAATTTTTTACAACAAACTACTAAAATCGTAGATAAAATGATTACAAAAATAATTGTACAAACAGTTCCTAAAACTTGAATTAAAAACAAGTGCACCCCACCATATAATAATCCACTCTCAGAAATGTTTGAGTTTATTGCTTTATTTGCAAACACGCCTGTTAAAATTGAACCTAAAATTCCTGAAATTCCATGACATCCAAAAGCATCTAGAGGATCATCATATTTTAGTTTGGGCTTTATTTTTTCTACAAAAATAAAACTTACAATACTGCACAAAACTCCTA
>UMFR01004741.1_pt1 | contig 19188 bp, 12 predicted proteins | sample 1965041 | NCBI WGS metagenome assembly UMFR01 (sample SAMEA4836049, study PRJEB28245) | human gut metagenome | biome: gut microbiome; material: fecal sample | place: Denmark | collected 2008
CCGGATCGCAACGAACGCCTGCGCAACATGCGTATCTGCAGGGAGCTCAAGCAGGAGTACGGGCTGACCTTCTCGCACGGCAAGGAGCAGGTCGCCACGGAACGGCTGCACGGTCCGGAACAACTGCGCCACCGTATTTACGACCACCTGCGGGAGGTGCTGCCCGAGTGTGCCACCTGGACGGCACTCGCAGAAGAACTGGCCAAACGACAGGTCGCCACGACCTTTGTTCATCGGGGCGGCGATCCGACGAAGGAGATCCAGGGCGTAACCTTCACCCTGGAGGGGCATACGTTCAAGGCTTCGCAGGTAGACCGTAAGTTCAGCTACGGCCGCCTGACGCAACGGATCGAACAGAATCGCCTCCGGCAGGCGATGATCGAGCGAGTCCGCAACTACACGGATGAACAACGATCGCAGGTTTCGACTATCCTGCAAAAGTTGGAGACGGAGAAGCAACGGCAACAGCAACCAGAGGCGCCGCATCGGAATCTGTCGATTGCAGGCAAGCCCTTGACCAAGGAGCAGGTCGAAATGCTCCGCGATGGAGAGCCGATCTTTGTGCGGGGAACGCAATCGGAGGGATATGTGGTGATGGATGACCGGCTGCAGATGGCGTGGGTCTATCGGGACGATCCGCGGGACTGGGTGGAGTACGGGAAATACACGATGCGACGCATGGACCGGGACCGGATCGAAGCAGGATATGTCGTGCGGGCGCTGGTGAAATGGTGGGGAGGTACGACGGTACGTCCCTACCTGTGGAAGGAGAAGGCATCGGACACGACCTATCGGGAGAGTTGGGATGATCCCCGCGAACCACGCCCAGCCCAAACCGAACGACAGCAGGACCGGCCACGACGCTTCATCACCCCGAAGAAGAAATCGCGAGGGCCAAGTCGGTAACGAAATTTTGTCGAATGACTGTGTGCGCTAACTGGAATTAAAAGCCTATCTTTATAGGGCAATACCCCGATGAGCGTATGAAAGAGAAATCCGAGAATTACCGCCGCTTTTTTGCTGTCAAGAATGCTTGCCAGAGGATTGGGCCGTCAAGCCCTCAATATAAATTACGAGAACTCACAGATGAGGATATTCCCGACCTGCAAATCTTGTTTCGGGAGACGGTTCTTCATGTAAATGCGCGGGACTACACCCGCGAAGAGGTGGAAGACTGGGCTTCGTGCGGGGACAGTGTAGAGCATATGAAAGACCTGTTGGCTCGCAATGACTACGTCGCGGCGCTGAACGAACGGGATGAGATCATCGGCTTTTCGTCGATGAATGCCGAAGGCTACCTGCATTCGCTCTTCGTGCACAAGGATTATCAGCGGGTTGGCGTCGGGAGTTTGCTGCTCTCGGCTGTGGAAAAGAGAGCCCGGGAATACGGAGTCTCGGAAATCACTTCGGAAGTGAGTCTGACGGCTCGTCCTTTCTTCGAGAAGAGAGGGTACGAAGTAGTGAAGGTCCAGAAACGTCGGGCCAACCAGTTGGAATTGCCTAACTTTCTGATGTGTAAGTTTCTCAAAGACTAAAATAACCTTTTCTTTTCACTCGTCCATAAGGATCCGACTTCTCAAAGTTGAGTGCTGGTGCTATTGTGTGAAAAGGAACGCTATTTTATCTGAATATCAGGCTTATATTATATAGTCCAAGCTTGATGTTGCATTTATACCATTCGTTTTTTATTGAGCCTAAGTATTTTATTAATTTGTTTTATTCTAGGTATGTTTAATTTGATTGCGTATATTTGATATTAAATTAGCCATCTATGCAACAGAAACCTAATGAGATTATCAACCTGGAGGACCTCTATAATATAAAGATAGATGAATTGTTTGGGGGAAATCCGATGCAAATGGGTGATCGGAATACATTCCAACGAGATAAATTGGGGAATATTATTGCCTTAAATTTATCCCAGAATCAAATTCTCAAGATTCAGGGACTCGGATTTTTTACAGACCTACAGTACCTATTTCTCAATTATAACCGGATTGTAGAAATTGAGGGCTTGGATAGTTTATCAAAACTGAGAGTTCTCAATGTAGATGGAAACAAAATAACAAAAATTGGAGGCCTCGATAATTTAAAAGATTTAAGGCAATTGTCATTGGCGAATAATCTTATTGAAAAAATTGAGGGGTTGAATAATTTAACAAAATTATGCGAATTATCTTTGGAAGGCAATTCAATCTCTAGAATTGAAGGAATTGACAACCTCTCTATATTGAGAACCTTAGATTTGTCGGATAACCAAATTAACTCTATAGAGAATCTTGTACATCTAAAGAAATTACGATTTCTTTATTTGTCAAATAACTGTATATTAGACGGCTACCAAATATTAGGAGATTTATCTGGTTTAAAATATCTATCAATAGAAAAAAATCCATTTATTAAAAATATAAGTAATTTTCTTCTGAAAGAGGGAGAAAACCATTTATATGCATTACGCGGTAAACTTAAATTATCAGGAAAAATAACCGTTACACTACCAGCAAAAGTTTTACTGCTCGGAAATCATTCCTCCGGAAAGTCAACGTTTGCTAATTATTTTTTGATGCAAAATGACAATAATAGAATTATTCAGCCTACAGAAACAACACATATTTTGAATATCTTAAACTTATATACGACTGATAAAAAAGAAGGATTACCAACAGCTAAGATATATGATTTTGGAGGTCAAGATTATTATCATGGAATATATAAAGTTTTTTTGACTACGGATTCTATAAATGTGGTATTTTGGCATAAACAAAGTAATTGCAATCAGGTTCGGGTCGACTCCAAAAAACAACGTACGCAAGATTTTAATCGAGAATATTGGATATATCAACTGATTCATTATTATCAAAAAGAAAGAGGCATAGATGACGAAAGTCCCAATCTACATGAATTCTTTCTTGTTCAGACGCATGCAGACGATGGTGATAGAAAGGAAGTTGTATTTGCCAATAATACAAAGCTGTATTATATAGAAAATGAGTTCTTTATAGGTCTTAGTAATGAGTTCTTATCGACGAGTATAGGACGATTGAGTTATGCTATTTTGGAAGCCTCTATTATGAATGAAATTCGAAGTAAGCAACGTACAGTAGAGGTAAGTCAAGCATATATGGAATTTCTTGAATATATTAATAATTATGAAGAGAGTGCCAAAGTATCAGTAACAACATTAAAGCGTAAATTCCCAGAATTAACCTTAACAGACAAAGAATTTCAAGAAGAATTAAACCAACTATGTAGGCATGGTTTGGTATTATATTACCCGCATAATGATGTATTAAAAAATGTAGTGTGGTTAAATCCAGGGAAAACTGTAGAGGAGATACATCATATTTTGTCAAGAAAGTATCTTCATACCAATGGAGGAATTATTTCAAAAAAATCTTTTGACAAGGATATAAATGGAGAGATAGTAGAATTACTAAAAGAGAATAAGGTTATTTATTTAGATGAAACAGATGAAAAACATCCGAAATATATCATTCCTGGATTTTTGCCATTAGCCAAGAATAAAGTTGATGAATTCTTTTTGTTATCAGATTTTGAGAAAACAAATTACATACTCAAATTTGAACATTTTATCCCTTTTGGATTCATCAATCAACTTATTTGTCATTATGGGAAAAATCCTGAGACTAAGTTGTTTTGGCGAGATCGTCTTCTTTTTACTACAAAGGATAGACAAGCAAGAGTTTTATTAAATTTAGATTTTAAGACTCAAAAGATAAGTGTATATATAAAATCAAAAAAAGAAATAGTACATGTAAAAAGAATTGAAAGAGAGATCTTGGATGATATTATAAAAATATATTGGGATGAGAATCCTGATACTATAACACCATCTGATGATAATCTACTTTTCTCTCAAGAGACGAAGCGTAAACCCATCGATGATTTATTCATATCAACGGATGGTGTATTTTTTATAAAACTCAGTGAAATAGACTCTTGTGTAGATCCTAATGATGTAGTAGGCTATCCTTTAACGGATGAAGGAACTATAGATATAGCACGCGGTAAAAGAGTTTCTTTGAATTCATATAAGCATTTATCAATAAATAACAGATTACATAAAATGAAAAAGATTTTTATTTCATATTCTAACAGAGATTACGAATTTTTGGAAGAACTAAAGATACATTTATTTCCATTAAGAACATTACAAATAATAGAGACTTGGGATTGTACTAAATTGCAAACTGGAGATTGGAATGAACAAATACAAGCGAAGCTAAAAGATGCTGATATTGTTATTTTTATGTTGTCGCCTTATTTTCTTGCAAGCGAATATATCCTTAATAAGGAGTTATTGCCTGCATTGCAAGAATTTCGAGAAAATAAAAGTAAAAAAATGTTCTTTGTGGTAGTTCGAAATTTTGCGTTTAATGCACTTTCAGCAATTGCTAAGATTACTGATAATGTTGCCGGTTTGACAAAGGAGAATGTTTTAACAGAACTGCCCAAACACCAGTTTATTCCATATCAAGTTAAGGATACTCCAGACGGTAAAAAAAGAGAACTTAAACCTATTAATCAATGGGAATATAAGGAGGATGCATATGTTAAAATTGTAGAACAGTTAGTATCAGAGATCGATTGATTTTGTATTAATGACCATTTCCCAATCATTTTATTCGAATGATAATAATGATTTTGGGGGCGTTATTCCACTTTCAACTTTCCCAGACGCATGACAATGGAGGTTTGGCTTCGGCCCATCTTCTCTGCAATGTAGCGGATGCTTTTCCCCTCACGGTGAAGTGTGAGCAGATATTCATCGGCTCGACGGGTCCATCGCTTGTTGGCATTCGGATGTTTGGCATAACTCCCGTCGTTGACCCGCTCCGGATGGAGAAACTCATCGACAAAAACCGACGGGAATCGCCGGTCATAAAGCACCCAGGTGTGGACTTTTGCCCGGGTAATCGCCACATAAAAGAGCCGACGCTCTTCACCGTAAGGGTATTGATCGCTCTTGGTTAATACATATTGCAATGTCGGATCGTCGCTTACGCGCGAAGGAAACCCGTAGGTGTCCTTGTTGCACTGCAACAGAATGACACAATCGGCTTCGAGCCCTTTGGATTTGTGAACTGTCAGAAACTCGACCTTGCGATTGCCGATCAGATAATAGAACCGATTACCCTCTTTCATGCTTTGATACATGAACGACAGGTAATAATCATCGAATGAATAGCGGGCCAGCAGGAAAATCGATTTATCGGCAGGAACCGAGGCGACCAGCCGTGCAATCACATGGCAATACTCATTCCGGTCGTATGCTTCGAACGACAGATCGGTCCGCATTCGGTCATTGAAGGGATGAATCTCTTTTTTAATTTGGGCAGCATTGCGTTGGATAAACCGGGATGACAAGCTGACCAGGGGCTCTCCGAAGCGGTAGGTCGTTTCGATCTTGTTGATTTCGGTCGGACCGAAAAATTCGGGGAAGCTGTTAAAAAGAGCCATGTCGCTTCCCGAGAAACGGTAGATCGACTGCCAGTCGTCGCCGACACAGTAGAGTTTGGCGGGAGGCGTACTCTCGCGCAGGGCCTTCAAAAATCCGTATCGGTCAACGGAGATGTCCTGAAACTCGTCCACGATGATATGGTCGAAAGAGACGGGATGCGACCTCTGGCAGATGTCCGTAGCCTGCAGAATGGCATCCGTAAAGTCAATCTGTCCGCTCTGTTGCAACATCTCCGTATAGCGTTCATAAACGGGGCGGAAAATCTTTCGGATCACAAACCGGCTTCTCTCGTCGTTCTTCCGTTCGACTTGCTGTAAAACTTCGTTCAACGATCGGCAACTCGATTTGAGCAGTGTCGTAAACGTCGCCATCAAGCGGATAAAGGCCTTCTCTTGACGGCCCCCTTTGGGCAAGATCGATTCGAACATTTCTATGTCGGTACGTTCCTGGATCGGGACCCCGGCCTCTTCAAGCTGCCGTTTCAATTTCTCGCGGATATCGGCGTAATAGAAATCCGCACTTGACGAGGTCAGCAACACGGTGCCGAACTTCTCGTGAGCCGCTTTTTTCCAGGTAATGCCGTCGTTATACCGCTTGTTCGCCTCTTCATAGGAGATATTCCGATCTTTTGCAAACCAGGCAGGAACCATCCCGTGTTCATCGACTCCGAAATGCTCCAGATAGATGCGCTTCCGGCGTCCGCCCTGTTCAAAATAGATTGAGAAATCCGGTTTGTACTGGGCATGCATCTCGTCGGCTACCGGATGCTCGTAGGGCTCCTCGTAACGGAATCTGACGCCGAGCGACGAGAGGACAAAGCAGATTTTCTGTTCCTGTTCGCTGCGAACATAGATGGCATTGCCGTCCATATCGGGAAGCAAGGCTCTCAATCGTAGCGTCTTTTGTTCACTTAACTGTTGGCGACGTTCCTGCTTTTTCCGTTCCCAATCAGCATCCTGCGCCTGATAATCGACGAAATATTCGATTGCATGCTTGCGAAATGCCGCGTCATTCAGCAAATCCCGATACACTTGAATGAAAAGTGCGTCCGTGTTGTCGCAGATCGAGGGCTTGCGCCCCGTATATTGTCCGATCAGATCGATTGCCAACTTGTGAAAGGTATATCCGCGTAGACCGGGAATTCCCATGCGTTCTGTAAGTTCGGCGGCCGCTTTGTTGGTATAACTGATGAGGAGAATCCGCTCCGGCGCAACCTTTTTGATGTCGATCAGATATTTGACCCTTCCGACTATGGAAGAGGTCTTGCCGCTCCCGGCACTGCTCACCACCAGACAATTCTCCTCCTCTGAAAGGATGGAGCGTCGTTGCTGCCTGTCAAGCGGATATTTCAGGCAGTGGTCGAAAAAGGTCTTGTGCCGATCCAGCAAATCCCCGAAGATCTTTTCGTTGTGATTCTGGACGATGTCTGGAATTGCTTCGAAATCACGGATGAAACGCCGGATCGCATCCGGGAGAGAGACGTGTCCCTGTTGGGCTCGCTTGGCCAGTTTGCAGGCGTCCCTGTAGAGTGCGGCAAAACGGTTGGTGAAAGCCTCCTGCAACGCTGCGGTCAGCACCTGACCTTCAAAACGCATGGCCAGATTTTCGTCGAGGCTGGTTGTGCTGCTTTCTGGTTGCGCGGATTTTGGGGCTTCGGCAAAAGCCTGTCTTATTTTTGCGGTCAGTTCATCCAAATCCTTGGACAGGTGAATCCGGCGGTATGTACGGACGGTAATTGCGACAAGGAGGATTCCTGCCCCTATGACTAACAATGACGACGGCATGATTCTGTTTGGTAAAAGATGTTAATCTGTTGATAAAGGTACGCATAAGTTTACTATCTACAAAAGGCCTACAAGGCAATCAGCTGCCCTTTCCACCCGTCCGCAAAGATCCGACTTGCCGGCATCGGCTGCAAGACTGTACGGAGCGTCCCACGGGGACGGCCTTGCATCCGACACCGCCAAGTTTAGGGCTGGTCGCTATCGGGTGGAAAGGGATGGTGGAGCGGAGAGAATTACACAAAAATAGTAATTTACCTTAAAGAATCTACGGTAATTTCATTTTTATATCGCGGATTTTTTCATATCTTTATGGAAAATTTCATGCGATCAGTATGACACAACACATGAATCGGATAAAAGAAGTCCTTGAAGAGAAGGGAATTAAACAAACTTGGCTGGCCGAGAAACTCGGTAAAAGTTTCAGCATCGTAAACGCCTACGTTTGCAATCGCCGTCAGCCAAGTCTCGAACAACTTTTCGAGATAGCCCGTATCCTTCAAGTAGATCCTAAAGAACTTATTGATAGCAACAAGTAATCCATGTTCTATAAACTCATAAAAAAGAAATGCGATGAATGGTTGCGCTCGTCCGAGTGTACCATTCGTGAGTTGATTCAATATATTCACGCGCAAAACAAAATGCGCGATGCTCAGATTGAAGCAATTCAGATATATCTCTACCTTAAGATCGTATGCGGGAACAAACCTTTGTGGCAATTGTTCAGTGAAGGTATATTTAACAGCCTGGATTTGAATGCCATGGCACTGACCCTTGAAGAGCGTGGACTTTTCATTTCGAATAAGGGGGCTGCAGCCCTGCTGGAATATTCTTTATTGAAAGATAAGAACGGGGATCAGATCGCGCCAGAGCTGGAGAAGTTTCTGAAGAAACGGGGCGCGCAAATCGATTATGGAGCTGTTTTTCAAAAGATATTCTATGGTGTAACTTATACGGACTATCTTTTCAGTCTGCCGATGGGGGCCGGTAAAACGTATTTGATGGCGGCTTTCATTTATCTGGATTTGTATTTTGCACAAAATGAGCCCGAGAACCCGGCATTTGCCCATAATTTCATGGTATTGGCTCCTTCCGGATTGAAATCCTCCATTGTCCCGAGTTTGAAAAATATTCAGTCGTTCGATCCTACATGGGTAATTCCCGAACCGACGGCCTCGCAGCTGAAGCGGATGATCAAGTTTGAGATTCTGGATGAGCAGAAGTCCGCCCGCAAGAGCAATCTGGTGAGAAATCCCAATGCGCAGAAGATTAACAATCATCAACCGTTGGAGGATCTTATGGGATTGGTGGCCATCACCAATGCGGAGAAGGTCATATTGGACAGAGCCGGGAAGAGTGAAGATCTTGAATTATTCGACAAGGAAGAACAAGCAAGAATCCGAATGGCCAATGAATTGCGCAATATTATTGGCAAGATTCCTCATTTGGCCGTGTTTATTGACGAGGTACACCATGCGGCCGATGGTGAAATTAAATTACGCCAGGTCGTCGAGGAGTGGACCAAAGGACACTCTTTCTGCGGAGTGCTGGGCTTCTCCGGAACTCCGTATCTTGATAAGGCGGAGAGCGTGGCTCTTTCAGAAAACTTTGCCATAAAGAACACCGAACTGTCGAATGTCGTCTATTATTATCCGCTGATCGAAGGTTTAGGAAATTTCCTGAAGATTCCAGAAGTGAAATATGCGGACAACGATACCGAAACAATTGTCCGGAATGGGGTGCGGGAGTTTCTTGACAAGTATCGGGATACGGTCTATGAGAACGGGACTTGTGCCAAATTAGCAATTTACTGCGGACAGATCGAAACCCTGGAGGAGATGATCTACCCCCAGGTCGCCCGTATTTTATCCGAATATGGTCTGGATCCGGCCGAGGCCCTGTTAAAATATCATGGAGGCAATAAGACCTATCCACAGCCGGAAGGTGCAGAGACAGAATTCGCCTCTCTTGACATGGATTTTTCCCGGATTCGCATTGTCCTGCTTGTGCAGATTGGCAAGGAAGGTTGGGATTGCAAGAGTCTGACCGGGGTTATTTTGCCGCAAAAGGGTGTATGCCCGACCAATATGGTCCTGCAAACCAGTTGCAGGTGTTTGCGACAGGTTACGCGAAATGCCCGGGAGACCGCCCTGATTTGGCTTAACAAGTTCAATGCGGACACGCTTAACAAGCAGCTGAAACAACAGCAGAATATCTCGTTGCAGGAGTTTAACAACAGCAGCCACCCTAAAAACGTAGAGGTGGAGCGTTTCTCCAGAATGGAGCGTCTGCGGGTTCCGTCTGTCGATTTTTACCAATTGAAGGTTTCCTATCAGACTTTGATTACGGAGGAGCATCCCCATACGGCTGAAAAGCTTGCCAGCGAGTTACTTCTCCAGAAAGCCGATGTGACACTTATTCACCGTCAGGATCTCTCCGGAAAGGCGCTTGGCCATTATCTGGAGACTCAAAAGAACGGGGAGACGGTCTCGTTCCATCCGTGGTTGTATCTTATTGTAAAGGAGAGTTTCCATACGTTGACCCTGGAGGATCTGCGGCCCCATCTATCCGCGCTTGAACGTATCTTCCATCGCATAACAACCATCAACGAACGGGGCGAGACCTGCTACGATAATCAATATGATCATGAGGCGATTCGTTCATCCATTCGGAAAGCCTTTGTCTGCAAGCGCGGTTTTTCGGTGAAGGAGGAGATTGTTCCCCGTCAGGTGAGTCTGCTTCAAATCGAACGGTTGATCTCTCCGTTGGTTGTTGAGGATGACCACTCCTTCTTCCCGTCGCGGGAGGAGGTTCGCACGATTCTCGACTGGGACGAGAATGCGCGGGACAAATCTCTGACACCCGAGGAGCTGGCTGTCCTGGAAAGCATGAAGCAAAAGGGATACTCCATTCCCGAGCCCGCCGATCCTCATCCCGAACGGGCGCGGACCTACCACTATCTTCCGTATCGTTTTGACAGCGGACTGGAATACGAGTATTTCAGGAATTCGATCGTTCCGATTCTGCAGGAGAACCAATGGCCGCTGGAGATCTATTTCAACGGAGACGATACGCTGACGGACTTCAAGATCGACTGTTACAAACAAGTGGGTGGCAAGTGGCGATATATCGGCAAATATGTCCCCGACTTCTTGTTGCTTAGCCGCAAGGAGGACGGTACCATTGATCGCATCATCATCATTGAAACGAAAGGCGAGGGTTTTGCGGCCAAGTTCGCCGATCGCCGACACTTCATGGAGACGGAATTTATTCACAGGAACAACGAGTGTTTTGGTTATGAGCGCTTTCGGTTCCTCTACCTTGAAGAGGGACTCGGCAAGGAGGAGCGTGAAAAACGGACCATCCAGGCAATACAGGAATTTTTCAACAATTGATAAATAGAATACGGTTATGGCAATCAAATACATCCCTTATTTCCCGAACACGCTGGAAGGTCAGGCTGTTCTCGACAATTTTGTACGTACCAAACGGCTGCTTCGCTATCGCGACAACAATCAGGTCATCGAGCGCATCGAACGCGGTCTGCCGCTTTACGAGGCCCAGCTTCGAGAGCGCCGGAAAAACAATGCGGACGGCAATCTCATTATTCGCGGAGAGTGTCTGTCGGCCTGCGCCTATCTGAAGGACAAAGGAATCACCGTGGATCTGGTCTATATTGATCCGCCCTTTGCCAGCGGTGCCGATTATGCCAAGAAGGTCTATCTGCGACGCAACCCCAAGGTTGCCGAGGCCATTCGTCAGGCTGAAAGCGAACTGGATATCGAGGAACTGCGGTCGTTCGAGGAGAAGATGTACGGCGATATCTGGAACAAGGAGAACTATCTCAACTGGATGTACGAGAATCTGATGGCAATCAAATCCGTGATGAGCGATACGGCAAGCATTTATGTCCATCTGGATTGGCATATTGGCCATTATGTCAAGATTCTGCTGGATGAGATTTTTGGTGAGGATAATTTTAGGAATGAAATTATATGGAAACGGACTGGTGCTCACAATGATGCGGGTAGATACGGGGTCGTTCATGATAATATCTTCTGGTATACTTTAAGTAATGAATATTATTTTAGAGAATGTTATATTGAACTAACAGAAGAGCATAAAAACTCGCGATTTAGAAATATTGAAGCAGAGACAGGAAGAGCATTTTATCCGGGTCCTATTACAGCTCCAGGTCCTGGACCGGGTAGAATATTTCGAGGAAAATTACTCACTCCTCCATCAGGTAGGCATTGGAGTTATTCGCAAGCTAAGATAAATGAGTTAGAACAACAGAATCGGATATATTATTCATCTACAGGTGTCCCATATCTTAAGGAATATGAAGATGAATATATCGCTCAAGGGAGAAGAGTTCAAAGTATTTGGGACGATATATTACCATCAAAAACAGGGAAAGAGTTGGTCGATTATACCACCCAAAAGCCCGAAGCCCTTCTGGAACGTATTATCAAGGCCAGCAGCAACGAAGGAATGGTGGTGGCCGATTTCTTCGGGGGTAGCGGCGTGACGGCGGCGGTGACCAACCGCCTGGGACGCAAATTTATCCATGCTGACATAAACATCAACAGCATTCAGACTACGCGCGACCGGCTGGTTGCGGCCGATGCGGAATTCGATGTGCTGGAGATAAAGGATGGCGTGTCGTTGTATCGCAACCCCGTGCAGACCATGGAGCGGCTGAAAAAACTGATTCCCGGTTTGAGGAATGAGGATGCGCTGGATAAATTCTGGGAAGGCAGTATTGTCGATACCAAATACGGAATGACCCCGGTTTATCTCCCCAATCTGATGGATGGTGGTACCCGGGTATTGGACAAGCCGTTGATGAACCGGATCATCCGGGAAGCCATGCCCGATCTTCCGGACGGCACCAAACGGGTGATTGTCTATTATATCGACATCGACAATCGCGAGGAGATTGAACAGTTTATCAAGGAAGAGGGAAATCCGCTGATTGAGATTGAACTGCGGGATCTGAAACAGATTCTCGACGATATGGTTGTTGAGGATGCGGCCGAATGGACTCTGTCGGAGGTTTCTGACAACCTGTTCAATGGTTGGAAGGTGGAGATTACGCATTTCCAGAGTGACCGGGTTCTTCGCAAGATTGACGAGCTCAATCAAAAGAACCAGTTGCAGGTTCTGCAGCAGAATGCGAAGGGCAAGAATAAGACGTACGTCCCGATTCATGTCAGTGATGAAGGGCTGGAAACCATCGAATGGATAAGTCTGGATTGTTCGACGGCCGAAAAGACCGCTCCCTGGCACAGCGACAGTGAGATTAAGATCGACAAGCAGGGCTATGTGATCAGAAACGGAGTGAAGACTGCTGAATACTGGGATGGATGCATTCGATGTGACAACAAACCGTTGCGCATGATGATCCGCAATATTTGCGGAGATGAGACAATTTTCGTTATCTAAATGCATATGATATATGGAAGGAATTACAGATCATCCTAAGGTATTCATTTCGTATTCTTGGGATACAGAAGATGGGAATCAGGAACATAAAAAATGGGTTTATGATTTAGCTGTAAAGTTGAGATCCCATGGCGTTGATGCTATCTTAGATCAATTTGATTTAAGATTAGGGGATGATTTGCCTTTTTTTATGGAACAGGGGCTAACGACTTCTCATTTGGTAATCTGTATATGTAGTGAGAAATATACAGAAAAAGCCAATGCCGGCACAAAAGGAGTTGGATATGAAAAAAGAATTCTTGCAAATGAGTTGTTGTGTGATTCTGATAAAGAATTTATTATTCCTATAGTCCGAAATAACCAGTTAAAAAAGAAGCTCCCTACATTTTTAAGTGGAGCTTTGTATGTTGATTTTGATAATGAGGACTTCTATAATGCTTATGAAAAATTACTTGAACGAATCTATAATATTGACACTAATAAAAAACCTCCGTTAGGGACATGCCCTTTTGTTGGAGATCCTATTTCTGACGAGATAGCTGCAAGATTGAATATTGAAAAAATAAACTTCTGTAATTCCAAGGAAGATGGTAAGGCTTCTTTCGATTATAAAAAGAATAATGGACTTTTTATAATAGGATCTGCCGACTATAGTTTTACAACAGAGTGGAGCGAATGTGGCCCGGATTCGATTTATTGCTATAGTGATAAGCTAAAAAGAATTGGTTATAATCCTGAATATACTCAATTCCCGGCAAAGAATGAGTTAGGTAATTTTGATTATAGCTCAAGAGTAAGGAAACTTAGAGTCGGAGAAATTATTATATTAGAGAATGCCAATAACAGGTTTGCGGCAATAAAAATATTGAATGTTAGAAAGAACGACGCAGATATAAATCATTTACTTGAATTTGAGTATGAGATTTATGATGTGTTGTAAGAAAGAATAACCATGGGCAAGACAGTCACCACGTATCTAATTGACGGCGATCCAAAGGGTACGCAATATTCTTTCATCAGTAACAGGATTTGCCAGATGTTTGTGATCTCGCGCTCGAATCTGGCCTATCTGAATGAGCAGGAGAAGTTGCACAAGCCGGCGTTCTATATTCTGATCGGAGAAGATGAGGCGACGAAGCCGCAGGCCTATATCGGAGAGACCGAGAACTTTAAGGAACGGGTGAAAGATCACGACAGTAAAAAGGCATTCTGGCAGAAAGCGCTTGTCTTTGTCTCAAAGGACGAGGACATGACTAAGGCAGACGTGCAATATCTGGAATACCGTGCCATTGCCGAAGCCAGGCAGTCGAACTCGTTTGTATTGAATGAGAACAAACAGATTCCCAAAGCCCCCAACCTTCCCGAACATCAACGGGACGCAATGAATGAGTTTTTTGAGGATATCAAGTTCCTGGCATCATTTATTGGTTGCAGTATCTTTGAAATATCACGACCCAAGGAAGAGCATCTGTTTTTCACTAAAGGCCGTGGATGCAATGCAAAAGGATTCTATAATTCGTCCGGTTTTACGGTGCTTGCTGGAAGTGTGGTTGCCAATGATTGTGTGCCGTCGTTTAAGTGGCAGGAGAAACGAAGGGAGATGCTTAAAGAAAATGCGAGCTTGGAGAATGGCATCTGGGTATTGTCTTCAGATATGCGATTTTCGAGTCCCAGTACGGCCGCAGATTTTTGCATCGGGAGTGTCAACAACGGTTGGCTGGTTTGGAAAGACAAGGATGGAAATACCCTGGATTCCGTATACAGAAAACAGTTGGAATAGCGTTCTTGAATTGTGTGAAAATAATTTGTATCTTTGTCGAAAGCATTGGGATGCAAACGAGTGCATGATGACCGCATCGCGGGAGTGACCTTTGAGGAAAATGCTTCACGTAATGCGCTGATTGTAAACAAGGAATATGCTTGGGTCGGAAATCCGTTTTCCGCTCCAAAGCAGAAGGGAGAATCTTCAAAGATTCTCCCTTTTGTTTTGCATGCCGGGCATGCCGGGGCGATGGACTCGGCACCTGCGACCTCAAAGCGCCCCTTCCAGGGGCCGGGGGTGTCTGCAAAGTTTCGCGGAACCACTCGCGCGCAGCGCGAGTGCGCGTCCCGTTTTCCGCTCCAGAAGAGGGAAGAAGCCGAAAGGTTCTTCCCTCTTTTCGTATGCCGGCGCATGGGGGACTCGGCACCTGCGACCTTAAAACGCCCCTTCCATGGGCCGGGGGGGATGTATCCAAAAAGTGGAGGGGGGCTCTGGTACTCCGACTGCGCATCCTCCTGAGCGGAAGGGCGGATGGACAAAGCATTGAATCTTCGTCATCCGCCCCCCCCTCATTTCGTTTTCCCTTTCTTGCCCTTTTCCTTGCCCCGTATTTCGGTTCCGTCGTCTCGTTGTGCGAGGCGCAGGGCCGGGGTCGGACCCTGCTTCGATTCTGCAGAGAACAGCTTTTTGTCTGGGGGTGCTTCGGAGTCTCTGCGGTCCTGGGTCCCGGGATTACTCCTCGTCCGAAAATTCGTGAACGAAGATGCCCGTTCCGTCGTAGGAATAGAAGTATTTGCCGATTTCGTCGCAGTAGGTGTTGAAGTCGCTGCCGTTGAGCCGTTCGACGTCGTACTCCTCCGAGAGTTTGATTTCAACCTGTTTGTTCTCCAGCTTTTTGAGCTTGTTGCCGTTGCAGAAGAACTGCTCCAATGCGATGCACGGCGTCAAATCGACCCGTCTCAGGGCGTTTTGGGTGAGATTCATGTACCAGCATTGCGATAGATTCGTGAGCGTGATGTCCTCAAGTTCGTTGTCCTGGAAGCTGAGCTCCTGGATTTTCCCGTTGTGACTCAGGTCCATGGACGTCAGGCGGTTGAAGTCGCAGCGCAGCATCTCGAGATTGGTCAGTGTCGAGACGTCGAGCTTGTCGAAATTGTTCGAGTCGATGCGCAGACTCTTGAGGCTGGTGCAGTTCGCCAGTCCGGTCAGTGCGGAGGAGTTCATGCCGCAGTTTTCGATGCTCAGGCCCTCGAGTCGGGTCAATCCGGTCAGGTCAAGCTCCTTGAATCCCGTATTCCCGATGTTGAGGAAGGAGAGTGTCGATGCGTATTTCGACAGCTCCATTCGGGGCAGGTTTCCGTTCGTATGCACGGCAAGAATCGAGAGGGGTGCTCCGTCGGGCAGAATCAGTTTGTCGTCCGAGAGCGAATTGTAGGAGCAGACCAGCTCTTCGAGAGCCGTGCATCCCGTCAGGTCGAGCGATTCGAGATTGTTGTTGTTGCAGCTCAGGCTGCGCAGTTTGTTCAACCCTGCGACCTTCAGTCCGTCGGGCTTGCAGGCCGAGTTGGCCATGATGTGGGCCTCCTCGAGATTCTTGAGCGGGGTAAGGTCGAACTCGGTGCAGCTGCTGAACATTATCCACAGATACTCGAGTTTGGTGAGCTGGAGAATCTCCTCCATGGAGGAGAGCGAGGTAATTTCGCTGCACTTGAGCCGCTTCAGAGAGGTGAAATACCGGATGCCATCGATGTTCGAGATACCCGTTTCGGAGTTGATGTCAAACTCGCCATCATAGGCGGCCGCATCGGTGATGGAGTAGAAACCGCTTCCGCCGGCGAGCTTCTCGTTGAGCCACTCTCTGAAGGCTGCGTCGGGAATGAACTCTTCGGTGAGCAGGTTGTCCGGCCCGAACTCCGAGAGGTCGACCTGCGCCTCGTCGCCGAAAGCGCCTCGTCCCGCCTCGTTCTCTCCGGCAACCTTGTAGATGCCGTTTTCACTGACCGTGCATTGCGGTTGTTCGGTCGTTTCGAACAGAGCACCGTCCTTGAACCATACGTAGCGCAGCGCATCGTCGAGCGGAGCGATGGAGAGCAGGGCCGTCTGCCGGTCATCCTGCACGGTTACGGTTATCTGCCCGGGCCTGGACGGCTTCATGGCAGGGTCGGAATCCGATTCGGAGCAGTTGACGCACAAAAGCATGGAGGTCAACGCAATTGTCGAGAGAAGTCTGTGTACCATAACTATGATGATTGTAGGGATTTGTTTTTCCAATGCTAATTAAGTCAAAACCCTCCGAAACCCAATCGCCCGGAGGAGTGAACTCCCGTTTTGGAAGGATGAACTCCGATATTTGCGGAGTGAATCCGAATATGAAGACGAAGATTTTGTCCGATTGGGAAATGATTTTTATCTTTACGTTGCAAACGCAGGAATGTTTATGCGGAGACTTGACGGGAAATCCCTCCTTGTCGGAACAGGAGTCGGCATACTCTTCGACATCATCCTTCAGCTGTTCTACAACCTGGTGCGTCACAACGAACTGCTGCCCTACGATTCGCCGGGAGCCTGCCTGTCGGACCTGCTGTACAACATGGTCCCGTGCCTGTTGATTCTGTTGTCGAACTACCTCGTGATTTTCACGTTGTGGAGCCGGTTCCGGAGGAAGCCGGCACTATGGCTGAAGATGACGGTCGACGCCGTGCTGTCGTTCCTGCTGCTCTTCATCATCAACAGGCTGTTTCTTGTCGTGGCGCGGATTTTCCAACCCGAGACGACGGTCGATGTGCCCGGGACGATACTCTACAACATCGTTATTTTCATGTGTGTCGAGGTTGCCTATCATGTGGCTGCGGCCTATGAGTTGCGCCACAGGCAGGATGTCGCCCGCCAGGAGCTGCTGGCCTACAAGTACAATCTGCTCAACGCCCAGGTCAATCCCCACTTCCTGTTCAATTCGCTCAACAACCTGCTCTACCTCATCCGCAGCAATCCCGACGGGGCGTGTGAATTCACCCGCAATTTGTCCCGTCTGTACCGCCATGTCCTCGAGGTGCGCGACAAATCGACGGTTCCGCTCTCCGAGGAGCTCGATTTCATGTGGCATTACGTGTCGATTCTTTCGATTCGCTACAACAACGCGCTGAATGTCGATTTCCAGGGGCGGGAGCATGTCGGCGGGCATCGGATTCTGCCGCTCGTGCTGCAGATGCTCATCGAGAACATCGCCAAGCACAACGAAATATCGCTCCGGAAGCCGATGACCGTTTCCGTCAGGGTCGAAGCGGAGCGAATCGTCGTCTCGAATCCGATACACCCCCGAAGCAACGTCGCTTCGAGTTCGTTCGGACTCGGCTACATCCGCGAATGCTACAGGCTCCAGGGCGGTACGATGACCTACGGAGGCGACGGAGCGTGTTTCCGGGTCGAACTCTCATACCTTGACCGATGAATATGATGAATTACATAATCATAGAAGATGAACTGTTCGGAGCCCGGATGCTTGCCGAGGCGATAGGCCGGCTCCGCCCCTCTTACAGGTTGCTGTGCATACTCGGCACGGTGCGTGAGAGCGTGGATTATTTTCGCCGGCATCCCGATGACGACTCTCTGGTTTTTATGGACGTGGAGCTCTCCGACGGCCAGTGTTTCGAAATCTTCAACCAGTGCCGCGTGGGCAATCCCATCATCTTCACCACCTCGCACGACGAATGGGCCATCCGGGCATTCCGCGTAAACAGCATCGATTATCTGCTCAAGCCCATTGAGGACGGGGATTTGCTGCGCGCCGTCGAAAAGCACGAATATCAGGTCGGCGTTGCGGAGGCGAATGTCCGGAGGTATGTCAGTCTGCTCGCGGCGGTCGGGGGCAGGCGGACCAGTCAGAACCGGCTGCTGGTCAGCTGCGGAAACCGTTATGTGGCGGTCGAGGTGGAGGAGATGGCGCTCTTTGATGCGGACGACAAGTATGTTACGCTCCACACATTCTCCGGGCAGGAGTATCTGGTGGATTACAAACTCAAGGAGTTGGTCGAGCTGTTGCCGCCGGAGCTTTTCCACCGGGTTTCCCGGAGCTGCATCGTCAATCGGAACGTCATCCGGGTGGTCCGCAAGTTCGACCAGGGGAGGCTGAAGATAAGGTTCAGGAGCCCCTGTCAGGAGCGTGAGGAGCTTGTCAGCGCCTCGCAGCGCGACTCCTTCCTGGAGTGGTTCGGACGATAGTTCCCGCTCCGCTTCAAAAGCGACAAACCCCTGCCGACCTGTGCGGCAGGGGTTTGTCGTGATGTCGAGCCGGGGGCTTCCGGCCTTGTGCCTGTCGGGACGGGGCCGGACCCCTTCCGCTACTTCCGCTTGCCGGCGGGACGGGCGCTCCGTTTGTCGGCGAGCAGGCGCCATACCCCGGCGCTGAGCGCCGCACCGACCAGCGGCGCCACGATGAAGAGCCACAGCTGCGAGAGCGCCGTGCCCCCCTCGAAGAGGGCCGGGCCAATCGAGCGGGCCGGATTGACCGACGTCCCCGTAATCGGGATGCAGACGATGTGTACCAGCACCAGCGTCAGACCGATGGCCAGACCCGCCAGGTTGCCGGCGCCCTGCTTGGCGTCGGTGGCCCCCAGCACCACCAGCACGAAGATGAAGGTGAAGACCGTCTCGGCGATGAAGGCCTGGAGCATCATGCCGTCGGCAAAGCTGTTGGCGCCCGTTGCGGTGGGGCCGCC
>UMFR01047524.1_pt1 | contig 18660 bp, 12 predicted proteins | sample 1965041 | NCBI WGS metagenome assembly UMFR01 (sample SAMEA4836049, study PRJEB28245) | human gut metagenome | biome: gut microbiome; material: fecal sample | place: Denmark | collected 2008
TCGGCGATTTTACCGCCAACGGAACGAACTATACCTATACGTTGCAAAATGATAGCGGAGCAACATCTACGCTAGTCACAGCGATGTCTGGAAACGGCGAGCCCGTGAGCATCAACGGACAGGCTCTGTCCACCGGCGGCAGCGCAACCGTTGCCATCCCCAACAGCGGCACAACCGACATTGTCGTGGGATCGGTACTAAAACCTACACGCTGACGATTCTGCGCAATAGCGGCACAGGCGGCGGTGAGCATACTCACAGCTACGGCAGCGAGTGGAAGTACGACGCCGGCAACCACTGGCATGAGTGCTCCTGCGGAGATAAGGCCGATAAGGCGGCGCACGACTTCAAGTGGGTTGTTGACAAGGAAGCGACCGCAACGCAAAAGGGTTCCAAGCATGAGGAGTGCAAGGTTTGCGGCTACAAGAAGGCGGCAGTTGAGATTCCGGCTACCGGCTCCACAACAAAACCGACCGATCCTACGCAAACCAACCCGCAGATCGGCACGATCATAAAGGATGCAGCAGGCATTTTTAATTATCGGATCACCGGAACCGATACGGTTGAGGTCAAAAATATGACGGCAAAGGGAAAGAGAAAAAAAGCAGTCAAAATCTCCAAAACCATAAAAGTGAACGGCAGGACCTTAAAGGTCACCGGCATTGCGGCGAATGCATTTAAGGGAAATAAAAAAATGACCTCCGTGACGATCGGCAGCAATGTGAAAAAGATCGGCAGCGGTGCATTTATGAACTGCAGGAACCTGACCCGGGTTACGGTAACTGCAAAGGGTCTGACCAGCATCGGCAAAAATGCGTTCAAGGGCGACAGGAAATTAAAAACAGTGAACCTGAGAAAGGTGAAGGCTCTGAAGAAGGTAGGCAAGGGTGCATTTAAGGGAATTTCGAAAAAAGTGACGGTGAAGGTGCCGAAGCAGAAAAAGAAAGCCTACAGCAAGCTGCTGAAAAAAGCAGGCATTGCAGCGGGTAGAATCAAGTAGCATAGAACGGGCACCGCAGTGATCGGCATCACCGTTTACAGCAAAAAGAAGAAAGAAAACGCTGAATAAATCAGCTGCGAACCTTTGAGCAAAGGGCGGTGACGGACATTTCCGTCATCGCCCTTTCGCATGGACTGGAGAAGAACCACATGATGCAGGATTATCAATCGAACCGCCCCGTCAGGCAGCAACCGCCGGGACATAAGAGCACAGGCTGCATTATCTGCCCTGATCGGTGGTAAGACCGTTATGGTCATTGCCCACAGAATGCGTACCGTTGTACAGGCAGATAAGTTCATCGTACTGGATCGTGTCATGCGTTGCCCTCTGATCAGAGCGGGGTATCAATATCGTTTTAATGACAGGTCAAAAAAGAATATAGGATAAACATTGCTGATGTGATAAAATAATGATAGAGAACAGCATAGAAAAGTCGTAAATAAAACAACGAAAAGGAGAAAACAAATGACAGCAGAACAGTTAAAAGAAATCATTTCACAGATGACACTGGAAGAAAAAGCAGCTATGTGCTCAGGCGACGACTTCTGGCACACAAAAGCAGTGGAGAGACTCGGCGTTCCGAGAAGTATGGTATCAGATGGCCCTCACGGACTCAGAAAGCAGGATCAGAGCGGGGATCATCTTGGTATTAATGACAGTATCAAGGCAGTCTGCTTCCCGACAGCCTGCGGAACGGCGGCAAGCTTTAACAGAGATCTTCTTTACAGCATGGGACAGACGCTCGGACAGGAATGTCAGGCAGAGGATGTCAGCGTTATTTTAGGGCCTGCTGTCAACATCAAGCGTTCTCCGCTCTGCGGCAGAAACTTTGAATATTATTCAGAAGATCCGTATCTGGCAACAGAGATCGCGACAAGCCAGATCAATGGAGTACAGAGCAGGCATGTCGGTACTTCCATCAAGCATTTTATGGCAAATAATCAGGAAACAAGACGTATGTCCTCCGATTCCCGGATCGATGAGCGCACCATGCGGGAAATCTATCTGGCAGCTTTTGAGGGTGCGGTAAAGCATGCAAAGCCATGGACAGTGATGTGCTCCTACAACCGGATCAACGGAACATATGCAGCGGAGAACAAGCAGCTTCTGACAGACATCCTGCGTGATGAATGGGGCTTTGACGGTTATGTAGTCAGTGACTGGGGCGCAGTCAACGACAGAGTAGAAGGTGTCAAGGCTGGACTGGATCTGGAAATGCCCGCTTCCCACGGCGTCAATGATGCCCTGATCGTCAAGGCAGTCAGGGAAGGCAGGCTGGATGAGGCAGTGCTGGATAAAGCAGTGGAAAGAATTTTGAATATTGTATACCGTTTTGTGGAAAATCGTGATGAAACGGCTGTATTTGACCGCGACAAGGATCATGAAATGGCAAGAAAGGTAGCAGAGGAGTCCATCGTGCTTCTGAAAAATGATGGCATCCTTCCGCTTTCCGAAACAGACGAGATCGCGTTCATCGGTAAATTTGCAAAGAAGCCGAGATTCCAGGGTGGCGGCAGCAGCCACATCAATTCCCATAAGATAGACAGTGCCATGGATATGGTGGCAGGTATGGCAAATATCACGTATGCACAGGGCTACGATGATGCAGAAGATGTGATCGATGAAAAGCTGATCGCAGAAGCAGTGGAAGCTGCGAAAAAAGCAAAGGCAGCAGTCATCTTTGCAGGACTTCCGGATGCATTTGAATCCGAAGGCTTTGACAGAACGCATATGAGAATGCCGGACTGCCAGAATAAACTGATCGAAGAAGTGGCAAAGGTACAGCCGAACACAGTTGTTGTACTGCACAACGGTTCTCCGGTTGAAATGCCATGGGTAAATGACGTAAAGGGCATTGTGGAAGCTTATCTCGGCGGACAGGCAGTCGGCGGTGCGATCGTGGATATCCTGTTCGGACGTGTCAATCCAAGCGCAAAGCTGGCTGAGACATTCCCGCTGAAGCTTTCCGACAATCCATCCTACCTGTACTACATCGGGGAAGGCGATGTTGTGGAATACAGGGAAGGAATCTTTGTAGGCTATCGTTATTATGACAAGAAGAATATGGATGTGCTGTTCCCGTTCGGACACGGACTGAGCTACACGACCTTTGCTTATTCCAATATGAAGCTGGATAAAGAAAAAATGTATGATACCGACACACTGACGGTTTCCGTTGACGTGACAAATACCGGAAAGATGGCAGGCAAAGAAGTGGTACAGCTTTATGTGGCCGACAAAGAAAGCACAGTGATCCGCCCTGTCAAGGAACTGAAGGGCTTTACAAAGATCGAGCTTATGCCGGGTGAGACAAAGACAGTTACCTTCAGCTTATCCAAGAGAGCTTTTGCTTACTTTAATACAGACCTGCATGACTGGCATGTGGAATCAGGCGAATTTGATATCCTGATCGGACAGTCCTCCAGAAATATCGTCTGCCAAAAGACCGTATATGTAGAGTCTACGGTAGAAGTATTTAAGAAATATCACTTGAATACAACGATCGGTGATATCATGAAGGATCCGCTTGCAAAGCCGTTCCTGAAAGATATTCTGGATGCATGTATCATGAATGATGTGAATACGACAGAAGGAGAAGGTCTTGGCGCGGCGGCAGAAGAGATGCAGGAAGCCATGATGGGCTATCTGCCGGTCAGAGCTGTCATCAGCTTCATGGATGGCACAATGACCCATGAAAAGCTGCAGAGCTACATCGATCAGATGAACAATTGTCACACATTTACGAAGTAAATGTGCGACCCAATAATCTGCGCAGCAGATTATAGCCTGTAACATATATATCCAGTAAATGTGCGACCGGGTAACCTGCGCAGCAGGTTATAGCCCGTAACATATATATCCAGTAAATGTGCGACCGGGTAACCTGCGTAGCAGGTTATAGCCTGTAACATATATATCCAGTAAATGTGCGACCGGATAATCTGCGCAGCAGATTATAGCTTGTCCTATATTTCCAATCCCGATAATAACCGGAAGAACGATTGAAATAATCGATGGCTGTTATCGGGATTTTTTATTGACTTTTTTACCGGATACGCCTATAATCGTACCTAGCTGGTACATTACATTGACGCGTTAAAGTGTAGGTGTACAATAAGGAGGAGATATATTATGAAGAAGAAAATGCTTTCTGTTCTGCTTGCAGCAGCCATGACAATGTCACTGATCGGTTGTGGTTCTACAGCAGATACAGCAACAGACACTACAGAAACAACAGATGCTACAGAAACAACAGATACTGCAGATGAAGCTACAGACGCATCTGATGCAAGTACAGACGCTACAGATGCAAGCGCAGATTCAGACAAGACTTATACAGTTGGTATCTGCCAGCTTGTACAGCATGAAGCGCTGGATGCAGCTACAGAAGGTTTCAAGACAGCATTAACAGATAAGCTTGGCGATAAGGTTACATTCGACGAGCAGAACGCAGCAGGTGATGCACCTACCTGTTCTACCATCTGTACAACATTCGTTACAAACGACTATGACCTGATCCTTGGTAATGCAACAGCAGCTCTGCAGGCAGCAGTTGCAGCTACAGATACAATCCCGGTACTTGGTACATCCATCACAGACTACGGTACAGCACTTGGTGTAGATGACTGGACAGGTACAACAGGAAAGAACATTTCCGGTACAACAGACCTTGCTCCGCTTGACGGACAGGCAGACTGCATCGCTGAATTATTCCCGGATGCAAAAAATGTAGGTATTTTATACTGCTCATCTGAGCCAAACAGTATTTATCAGTCAACAACGATCAAAGGATATCTGGAAGAGAAAGGTTACACAGTAACAGAGTATACATTCTCTGATTCCAACGACGTTGCAGCAGTTACACAGAGTGCATGCGATAATTCAGATCTGATCTACATCCCGACAGATAACACAGCAGCATCCTGTACAGAAGCGATCAACAACGTAGCAGATCCTGCAGGTGTTCCGATCTTCGCAGGTGAGGAAGGTATCGCTAAGGGTTGTGGTGTTGCAACACTTTCCATCAGCTACTATGACCTTGGTTACAAGACTGGTGAAATGGCATATGACATTCTTGTAAACGGTGCTGATATTTCTACAATGGAAGTACAGTCCGCACCAAACTTTACAAAAGAATATATCAAAGACCGTGCAGACAAACTCGGCATTACTGTTCCGGACGGATATACAGAAATTACTGCAGAATAATATCTGATTGGTAAGATATGCAGAGAAAGGGTCATAGTGACCTTTTCTCTGCTTTTGTAGTGAGGAAAGAAACCAAGCGGCAGCGAAGCTGACATTTGGTTTCGCCCGAACGTACAACGAGAAAATCAAAGAGTGCGAAGCACGTCTGACAGCGAAGCTGGCAGGATTTTCGAGTCTGGTGAGGAAAGAAACCAAGCATTGTCGTATATTTGCGAAGCAAATGTACGGCCAAGTAACCTGCGTAGCAGGTTACAGAAGGTTTCGCCCGAACGTAATATGTCATGCATCAAAGATGCATGATGCAGACTCGGTCCATCGCCGCAGGCGATTATGAATGGACCGAGGTTCAAGCAGAGAAAATCAAAGAGTGCGAAGCACGTCTGACAGCGAAGCTGGCAGGATTTTCGAGTCTGATGAGGAAAGAAACAACCAGGGAGGTAACTATGATTCAATATTTTACATCACTTAACCCGGCGGCATTTGGCAATGCACTTCCGGGCAATGTGGCGCAGGGGCTGATATGGGGTATTATGGCACTCGGCGTGTACATCACATTCCGTCTGCTGGATTTTGCGGATCTTACCGTAGACGGTTCTTTTGCAACAGGCGGTGCGGTGACCGTTATGATGACGATCACAGGACATAACATCTGGATCTCACTTTTATGTGCATCACTGGCAGGACTTTTGGCAGGACTTTGTACAGGACTTTTACATACAAAGCTCGGTATTCCGCCGATCCTTGCAGGTATTCTGACACAGATCGCACTGTACTCCGTGAATCTGAATATCATGGATCGTCATGCCAATCAGGCACTCAGCATTGATAAATACACATTGATCCTGTCTTCCCGTAACCTGACGAAAGCGATTATCGTCGGTCTGCTCTTTTCGGTTGTACTGATCGCGCTTTTATACTGGTATTTCGGTACGGAACAGGGGTCTGCCATTCGTGCGACAGGCTGTAACCCGGCAATGAGTAAAGCACAGGGTATCAATATCGACAATATGAAGCTGATCGGTCTTGCACTTTCCAATGCGATCGTTGCAATGTCCGGCGGACTGCTTTCCCAGTATTCCGGTTTTGCCGATGTCAACATGGGACGTGGTGGTATCGTTATCGGTCTTGCGGCAGTTATCATTGGTGAAGTATTAGGTGATGCGATCCTCGGTAAGCGTATGGACTTCAAGGGACGTCTTACCTTTGTGGTGATCGGCGGTATTATTTACTATATCGTTATCGGTATTGTTCTCTGGCTGAAGATGCCAAGTGAGGATCTGAAGCTGTTTACCGCGATCATCGTAGCAATCTTCCTCGCTGTTCCTTATCTGAAAGGGCAGAGTAAGAGCTCCTTTAAGAAAGCAGGAAAGAAAGCGGCTGCTATGGCAGCAGGCAGTAAGGAGGGGAAATAAATGTTAGAAATCCGTAATGTACATAAAACCTTCAACCTTGGCACCATCAATGAAAAGCATGCGTTAAACGGCGTAGATCTCAAGCTGGACGAGGGCGATTTCGTTACAGTGATCGGCGGAAACGGTGCGGGTAAGTCTACCATGCTGAATGCAGTAGCAGGCACATGGCCGGTAGATGAAGGCTCTATCCTGATCGATGGCGTAGATGTGACGGGGCTTCCTGAATTTAAGCGCGCTACCTTCTTAGGACGTGTATTCCAGGATCCGATGACAGGAACGACCGCAACCATGCAGATCGATGAAAATCTGGCACTGGCTGCAAGACGTGGACAGAAAAGAGGACTCCGCTGGGGTATCACAAAGGCAGAAAAAGAACAGTTTCATGAGCTGTTAAAGGAACTGGATCTGGGACTGGAGGATCGTATGACTTCTAAGGTCGGGCTGCTTTCCGGCGGACAGAGACAGGCAGTTACCCTTCTGATGGCAAGTCTGCAGAAGCCGAAGGTACTGCTTCTGGATGAGCATACAGCAGCGCTGGATCCGAAGACTGCGGCAAAGGTACTTGCCCTGACAGATAAGATCATTACAGAAAACCATCTGACAGCCATGATGGTTACCCACAATATGCGTGATGCGATCGCACACGGCAATCGCCTGATCATGATGAATAACGGTAAGGTGATCTTAAATATCGCAGGCGAAGAAAAGAAAAAGCTGACAGTAGAAGATCTGCTGCAGAAGTTTGAGGAAGTATCCGGTGAAGAATTTGCATCTGACAAAGCGCTTCTCGGGTAGAAAAATAAAGTATCCAAACGAAAACAGGAGCGTATGAAGGAAAAACCTTCATACGCTCTTATCTTTAGGGGGTGTCATTATAAGACGTTTTCTCTCCGATCGGTGTACTCCTGAAATGCTTCTGCTGATACTTTTTGGGCGTCATGCCTGTTTTTTTTCTGAAAACATTTGTGAAATAACTTTGATTTGGAAAGCAGAGTATCGTGGCAATTTCTACCGGGGAATAATCCGAATATATCAGCATATTACAGGCAGTTTCCACCTTCTTATCCGATATATAGGCACTGATCGTCTGCCCGGTTTCTGCTTTGAAAAGACGTGACAGATAGGAAGGATTTAAGCCGACATGATCAGCCAGTGTATCCAGTGTGATACGTGTATGCAGACTTTCGCAGATGTAATCAATGCATTTTGCCACGGGCTGGGAACAGATCTTCTTTTTTCGCAGATTTTTCATTCTGATCGTATAATCCACACACATTAAAAAATGCAGGTCTGAGATATCCTGTCTGCTTTTGCACGTATCTACCTTTTGAATATAAAAATCGCTGATACTGTATGCTTTGGAAAGAGGCATACCGTCTTCTATGCAGTAACGGGCTGCCAGTGCTGCTGTAATGGCAAAGTGGTATTTAAAATGCTGCAGCTCGTTTTCGGAAAGTTTTCCCAATCCTTTTTTATCGGTCAGCGGTTCATTGCACAGCTTTTTGATCTTTTCGACATTCCCTTCTCTGATACAGGAATAAAATTCGAGCTCCGGGTTGTATGGAGCATGGATCAGATTCTCTTCTCGCTGGACAAATTCCCGATAAAGCTGTTCTTTTTGTAAATTTTCTTTGGATTTCATAATGCCTCCCACGGTGCAGTTTCTTCTGCCGGAAAACTAGTTGTGTATCTTTTACAGGCTGTATCATCCGGTAACATATCCCTAGTATAGCATATGTCATAAAAACATAAAAGAGGTAAATAAAACGATATATATAAGCTCGGTTAACTGCTATAAATACAGAAAAGACATTACACAATGTCTCGAAACAGCAAAAATGAATAAGGAGGAAGTTATGAAGCAATTAAAACGGGGACTTGCATTTTTACTTGTTTTAGTCATGGTCATGGGCTCCATGGGAACAGGCGTTATGGCAGCACCGACAGCGAAGACAGGTAAAAAAGCAACAGTAAAAAAAGTAGCAATCACAAAGCCGGATACCAAAACGCTGGTGATGAAGAAAGGGCAGAGTTTTACGCTGAAAACGAAAGTCACAACGAGCGGAAAAAAAGTATCCAAAGCAGTCAGCTACAAATCTTCAAATGAGAAGATTGTAAAGGTAACGAAAAAGGGAAAGCTGAAAGCGTTGAAAAACGGCAAAGCAACCATTACAGTAACAAGCAAGGCTGACAAAAAGAAAAAGGCGACGATCAAGGTTGTCGTAAAAACACCTGTAATAAAGGTGAAGCTTAATCAGAAGGAGATCAGTCTGACAGAAGGGGAAACAGCGGTAGTAAAGGCAACAGTTTCTCCGAAGAAAGCAACGATTAAGAAGGTTTCCTACAAGAGCAGTAATAAAGCTGTGGCAAAGGTAAACAGTAAGGGAAAAATTACAGCTGTAGCAGAAGGAACAGCAGTGATCACAGTAACTTCCAAGGATGGCAATGCAAAGAAAGCAACCTGTAAGGTCACTGTGAAGAAGGCAGGACAGACATCGGGAGAAACACCGTCCGCAGCACCGACAGCAGCACCGAGTCAGGCTCCTACAGCAGCACCGAGTGATAAACCTGCACCGGCACCAAGCGATAAACCTTCAGAAACACCAAAGCCGCAGCCAAGTGAGGAGCCGAAACCAACTGAAGATCCGGATCCATATGATCCAAATCAGAAACTGGATCTGCAATTAAATAATTCGGATTTCGATTCCGAGGCATATGCAAAGCCATCTATTCCAACAGTATCGGACAATGAATATACATTGATGTGGTCAGATAATTTTGAAGGTACAGAGCTTAACCGTAATGACTGGAATGTAGAAACACACGATGCAGGCTGGGTAAATGCAGAGTCTCAGGCTTATGTTGATGATGAAAAGAATATTTATGTAGAAGACGGAAATCTGATCTTAAGACCGATCCGTCAGAAAAATGCGGATGGTACTGAAACGATCACATCCGGACGTGTCAATACACAGGGCAAGCATGATTTTACATATGGCTTATTTGAAGTAAGAGCAAAGGTTCCGACAGGTAAAGGATTCCTGCCGGCGTTCTGGATGATGCCAACGGACGAAAACTTATATGGACAGTGGCCAAGATGCGGTGAAATCGATGCCATGGAGGTCATGGGACAGGAAAATAATAAATTATACGGAACAATCCACTATGGTAATCCACATAGTGAAAAACAGGGCACTTATACACTGGAAAACGGGAACTTTACAGATGAATACCATACGTTTGCATGCGATTGGGAACCGGGTAAGATCACATGGTATGTAGACGGTGTGAAATATCATGAAGCAAATGACTGGTATTCTACAACAGAAGGACAGGGAACGGTTGCATATCCGGCTCCGTTTGATCAGCCGTTTTATGCGATTTTAAATCTGGCAGTTGGTGGATCATGGGTTGGATATCCGGATGAAAATACGAAGATCAATTCTTCAGCATACATCATTGATTATGTAAAGATCTTCCAGAAAGATAGTTATGATGAAGATGTACAGGCACCTGAAAAAGAGCCGGATGTGTTCAAAGAACCTGATGCGAACGGAAATTATATCACAAACGGTGATTTTGCAAAGGCCGAAGTACTGGACGGAACGGAAAACTGGCAGTTTCTGACAACACTCGGCGGAGATGCAGCAGCTGTGATCAAGAATAAAGAAGTGGTGATCACGACAAAGGATCAGGGAACGGCTGACTATTCCGTACAGCTGGTACAGCCGAAGCTTCCTGCAAAACAGGGATACACTTATGAGGTAACATTTGATGCATATGCATCTGCCGACAGAGCGGTTGGCATTGCAATAAAAGCACCTAACCGCAGTTATAAGGCTTATCTGGAAGATAGTGTAAAAGTCACAACAGAAAAGCAGACATATACACTTACCTACAAAATGGATGATACAGATGATGCAAACAGTCGTCTGGAATTCAATATGGGGGCAAAGGACTCCACAGCAACACTGCATATCAGCAATGTGAGTGTGAAAGTGAAAAAAGCACCGACACAGGAAGAACTGGATCAGTATGCTGCAAAGAAGGTGCTGACAGACGGTAACTGTATTTATAATGGAAAATTCCAGGAAGGAACAGGCCGCCTTGCATACTGGGATGTCAAGAAGACGGAGGGTGCACAGGTTTCTGTTACAAAGCTGGCAGACGGAAGACGTTTAAAGGTGGTTGGCGCAAAAGGCGGACAGCCTGAAGATGTTACGATCAGTCAGAATGCACTTCCGATTGCAGAAGGAACAGATTACATTCTCAGTTTTGAAGCACAGGCTGATAAAGCAACCACAATTCAGTATACGATCGGTGGCATGACAAAATCTGTTGATGTTACAGCAGAAAAGGTAAAATATACACAGAAATTCAGTAAAGAGGAAGTAAGCAGTTTTGCAAATAAGGATTTTGCTTTCCTCTTAGGAAACGTCGGAGAAATTTACATTGATAATGTACGCTTTGAAGAAGATGCTCTCATCATGAATGGTAAATTCAATGCGGGAACATCAGGATTTGAGGTTTATGTAGACGGTTCCGCTTCCGCATCATATGTAGTAGACAGTCAGTCGGAAGATAATGCACTTGATCTGGACATTAAAAATACAGGTGATGCAGAGTGGAAGATCCAGGTCAAACAGGGAAGCGTTACTTTGGAAGAAGATCAGTGGTACACCTTATCCTTTGACATCCGTTCCAGCATGGCACGTTCTATCCAGTATGCTATCCAGAGAGACGGCTCTGTACATAAAGATGTAAATGGTATGGAAGACTGGACACCATATGTACAGGAAACGGTTAAGCTGGATGCATCCGCAAAGGATTATACAACGGTAACAAAGACATTCCAGATGATGCAGGGAACAGATACAGGCTGTATTTTCAATATTGCACTCGGTGGAGGCAGCAATACAACACAGCACAGAGTATGTATTGACAATATCTCTCTTGTAAAAACAGAAGCTCCAAAGGAAGAGGAAGAACCGGAAGGAACAAACCTGTTAAAGAACGGTGATTTTTCGAACGGAGAGGAAGGCTGGTCAGGTGAGGTTAGCAGTCCTGCAGAGGGAAAATGGGATTTTACAGAGAACAATGCAACGGTGACAATTACAAACGCAGGAACTGCAGCGTGGAATGTAAACCTGAAACAGAAAAATGTAACCCTGAAAAAAGGTGCTGTATATGAAGTCAAAGCAACGCTCACTTCTGATGTTGACAGAACTGCAGAGTTTGCATGTATGGACAGCAGCAACAAAAACTGGTATGTACAGGATGCGAATCTTATTACTTTAAAGGCAAATGAGCCGACTAAGGTTACTTTTAAGGTCGGTGTCGGTGATGGAAAAACGGATAACGGTGCATATATTGGATTTAACTTAGGTAAGATTTCTGAAGATACACCGGATGCATCTGTTATTACGATCGATGATGTCAGCATGATTAAGATCAGCGGTGATGATTCCGGAGACACTGAAGAACCGGAAGAACCGGAAGAACCAAGTGTTTCTGGCAATAATATCCTTAGAGATTCAGAATTTGAAAACGGAAACTGGCAGGGTGACTGGGAATTATATTCTACGGATGAAAAAGAAGTGGATATTGCAAACGGTTCCGCAGTCGCAGACCTCAAGAGTGTAGGAACAGCTCCGTGGTCAGCACAGCTGAAACAGGAGAACATTGCATTTGAAGCAGGCGCAAAATATATTTTAAAGATGACTGTAAATGCAGAAGTATCAAGAATCATTAATGTACAGTTCAATACAAGCACAGATGGTTATATTGCAGGTACAGATATTGAACTGGCTGAAGGCGATAATGTAATTAAACAAGAGATTACAGTAGAAGCTGATAAAGAGACTGTCGAAGACGGCGTTTTCAAGATCAACCTTGGAAAAATAAATGATCAGGATACTCCTGCAGGAAAACTGGTGTTTCATAATGTGACTTTAGTGAAAGTATATAATGAAGAAAACTGAATAAGGCTACTTCCATTTCACTTATACATTACATAAGAAAGCCCTCCGGCGTTTGCCGGAGGGCTTTCTATGCATATCAGAGGATGTTTTATTCCTCTTCCTGTTTTTTTCGCAATGCAGCTTCCACAAATCCTTTAAAAAGCGGATGCGGTCTGTTTGGTCTTGACTTAAATTCGGGATGTGCTTGCGTAGCGATAAAGAACGGATGGGATGGCAGCTCGCACATTTCCACGATACGTCCGTCCGGTGAAAGACCAGAAAGTTTCAGCCCCTTTTCTGTCAGGGCTGCGCGGTAGTCATTGTTGACTTCATAGCGGTGTCTGTGTCTTTCGTGGATCGTTTCCTTACCGTATAAGCGGTAAGCCAGAGAATCCGGATTGAGGACACACGGATAAGAACCAAGTCTTAAGGTACCACCAATATCCTCGACACCGTTCTGGTCAGGCATCAGGGCAATGACCGGATGGGTTGTGGCAGGATTCATTTCAATGCTGTGTGCATCGTGGTATCCGACTACATTTCTTGCAAATTCCACGATCGTAAGCTGCATACCGAGGCAGAGACCGAGAAATGGGATCTTGTTTTCACGGGCAAATTCGATCGAGGTGATCATGCCTTCGATACCGCGGTCACCAAAACCGCCCGGAACAATAATGCCGTCTGCATCACCGAGTGTTTCTTTTACATTGGCAGGTGTTACCAGCTCGGAATCCACCCACTTGATATCTACGGTTGTGTTAATGAAAATACCGCCGTGCTTTAATGCTTCCACAACACTGAGGTAAGCATCATGCAGTTGGATGTATTTGCCGACAAGTGCAATCTTCACTTCGTGCTTCGGACTGCGGAGCTGCGCTACCATATGTTCCCAGTCGGAAAGATCCGGCTCCGGGCAGTCAAGCTTTAAGCAGTCACAAGCAACCTGTGCAAGATGTTCTTTTTCCATGGCAAGCGGTGCTTCGTACAGATATTCCACATCCAGATTCTGCAGTACATGACTGTTCGGTACATTACAGAACAAAGCGATCTTGTCCTTGATCTGCTGGTCGAGCGGATGCTCGCTTCTGCAGACAATAATATCAGGCTGGATACCCATACCCTGCAGCTCCTTGACACTTGCCTGTGTCGGCTTTGTTTTCATTTCCTGGGAAGCGGAGAGCCATGGGATCAGTGTGACATGGATCAAAATGGCATTTTCATGTCCGACTTCGTGCTGGAACTGACGGATGGATTCTAAGAATGGCTGGCTTTCGATATCACCGACCGTACCACCGACCTCGATAATGGCGATCCGTGTTTCCTCATCGGTGAAGTTGCGGTAAAAACGGCTCTTGATCTCATTGGTGATATGCGGAATGACCTGTACGGTACCGCCGCCGTAATCACCGCGGCGTTCCTTCTGCAAAACGCTCCAGTATACCTTTCCGGTCGTGACATTGGAGTTTTTATCCAGACTTTCATCAATAAAACGCTCATAGTGTCCAAGGTCAAGGTCTGTTTCCACGCCATCATCTGTTACAAAAACCTCACCGTGCTGGATCGGATTCATTGTGCCCGGATCGATATTGATATAAGGATCAAATTTCTGCATCGTTACCTTGTAGCCGCGTGCTTTCAAAAGACGGCCGAGAGATGCAGCGGTAATGCCTTTTCCGAGACCGGAAACAACACCGCCTGTTACAAATACGTATTTTACTGCCATTTCTTTTTCCTCCTGTAATAAATAAAAAAGAGCGAAACTACCCCCAAAGGGAGCACCTTCGCTCAAAATGTTACGATATCTACTCGTTGATGGTGCCATATTTCCTGCACACATCTCATCATAGCATATATTTACCGATGATACAACTTCTGTGATTCATAATTTGGTTCGCAGGTTACATTAATGCCGAGTTTTCTGAGAACATTCATATCTACCTGTGAAAGGATCACGCTGGAATGGAACTCTGTACCGGCGAGATTCTGCAGCTGGTCGATCGCTTCCTTTGCTGTTTCATCCGTTGCTGCGCAGATGGAAAGGGCGATCAGCACTTCGTCTGTATGGAGGCGTGGGTTTTTACTGTGCAGATGTCCTGTTTTCAGATTCTGGATCGGTTCGATGATCGTCGGAGAGATCAACTGCACATCGTCCGCAATACCGGCAAGTGATTTTAATGCGTTTAACAGCATGGCACTTGTGGCACCTAAAAGCTCACTTGTCTTTCCTGTAATGATGCGGCCGTCCGCAAGCTGGATCGCTGCTGCCGGATCGCCCGTTGTTTCTGCTTTGATCTTGGCTGCGCTGACAACCGGTCTGTCTTCTATGGAAGTGCCGGCCTGCTTCATCAGAAGCTCCAGCTTCAGCTTCTGCTCGTTATCTGCCGTTCCCTGACGGATCTGGCAGAGCGTGTTGTAATATCTGCGGATGATCTCCTGTTTGGAGGCCTCTTTTGTCACTTCATCGTCGATGATGCCATAGCCTGCCATATTGACGCCCATATCTGTCGGGGATTTATATGGGCAGCTTCCCATGATCTTTTCAAACATGGCTTCCAGAACCGGGAAGATCTCAACGTCACGGTTGTAGTTGATCGTTGTCTCACCATATGCTTCCAGATGGAACGGATCGATCATGTTGACGTCGTTCAGATCTGCTGTTGCTGCTTCGTATGCGAGATTGACAGGGTGCTTTAATGGTAGATTCCAGATTGGGAATGTTTCATATTTGGCATAGCCTGCCTTGATGCCTCTCTTGTATTCGTGATACAGCTGGGAAAGACAGGTTGCCATTTTTCCGCTGCCCGGTCCCGGTGCTGTGATAACAACAAGAGAGCGGCTTGTTTCAATATATTCATTTTTTCCGTAGCCTTCATCACTTACGATATAAGGAATATCGGACGGATATCCGGCGATCGGATAATGCCTGAACACTTTTAAACCGAGCGATTCAAGCTTTTTCTGGTAGGCGACTGCACTGGGCTGACCGTTAAAACGAGTCAGGCAGACACTGCCGACATAAAGGCCGTATCCGTGGAATGCGTCGATCAGTCGTAATACGTCCAGATCATAGGTGATACCGAGGTCACCTCTGACCTTGTTTTTTTCAATATCTTCTGCGTTGATAACGATAACGATCTCTGCCTGATCCTTAAGCTGTACGAGCATATTGATCTTGCTGTCCGGCTTGAAGCCCGGCAGAACCCGGGAGGCATGATAATCGTCAAAAAGCTTGCCGCCGAATTCGAGGTAAAGCTTACCGCCGAACGCTGCAATACGTTCCTTGATCTTTTCGGACTGCAGACGAAGATATTTTTCATTATCAAATCCGATTTTTGCCATAAAAAACTGTTTCCCTTCTTATTTGAAATATACCGTTTCTATATACATACATTGTGCGTTTTATAACACGAACAATACTTTTCTATGATACAAAAAAAGCTTTTCAAAATCAATATGAAAATCAGGTAAAAAATGGGGGATTTTATAAATCTTTCATAACTGGTCACAAGTATTTCACAGAAAGCGTATTGATTTTGGCATTTTTAATCTATATAATGATAGAAGGCTTTTAATAAGCCGGACGAGGAGAACATTATGGATAATCAGAATTACCAGGGACCGCAGAACAATGGTGGGAATGGAAATAATAACGGAAACGGTGGAAATGATCAGAAAGGACCGCAGAAAAGACAGAGCTTTATGCTTCTTCTGGTGGCAGCGCTGATCACACTGCTTTCCATGAGCTTTTTGATGAATTCTGTATCAAACAGCTCCAGCAAGGAAATCACATATGATGAATTTCTGCAAATGGTAGAGGATGGCAAGGTAGACAGTGTCCTCATCAAGAGTGATAAGCTTGTGATCACGCCAAAGCAGGACAAGGCACAGGAAAAGACGGAAAGCAGCAGAAATCCGTTTGCACTTTACGGTGGATATGACAGTCAGCCGGAAGTCAAGTATTATACAGGTCTTGTCAATGATGATTCGCTGCCTGCATTTTTAAATAAGTATGATGTCACCTACAGTAAGGAGATCCCGGACAATTCAAGCTGGATCTTATCGATCCTGCTGACCTATGTCCTGCCGATCGTGATTCTTTGGGTACTGCTCAGCTTCCTGTTCCGCAAGATGTCGGGCGGCGGAATGATGGGCGGTGTCGGCAAATCAAATGCAAAGGTATACGTCCAGAAAGAAACGGGCGTTACATTTAAAGATGTCGCCGGTGAAGATGAAGCCAAGGAATCCCTGCAGGAGGTGGTAGACTTTCTGCACAATCCGGGCAAATATACAAAGATCGGTGCAAAGCTCCCGAAGGGTGCACTTCTGGTAGGCCCTCCCGGAACCGGTAAAACACTGCTGGCTAAGGCAGTTGCGGGAGAAGCACATGTACCGTTCTTCTCACTGGCAGGCTCCGATTTTATCGAGCTGTATGTCGGTGTCGGTGCTTCCCGTGTCAGAGACTTATTTAAGGAAGCAACAAAGAATGCGCCATGCATTATTTTTATCGATGAAATAGATGCGATCGGCCGGAGCCGTGACAGCAAGTACGGCGGCGGTAATGAAGAGCGTGAGCAGACACTGAACCAGCTGCTTTCCGAAATGGACGGTTTCGACAGTTCCAAGGGTATTCTGATCCTGGGTGCAACCAACAGACCGGAAATTCTGGATAAGGCACTGCTCAGACCGGGACGGTTTGACAGACGTATCATTGTAGATAAGCCGGATCTGAAAGGCCGTGTTGATATTTTAAAGGTACATTCCAAGGATGTCAGCATGGATGAATCCGTGGATCTGCAGGAGATCGCGCTCGCAACATCAGGAGCAGTCGGTTCCGATCTGGCCAATATGATCAACGAAGCAGCCATCAATGCAGTTAAGAACGGCCGTAAGGCTGTCTGCCAGAAGGATCTGTTTGACGCAGTCGAGGTTGTACTGGTCGGAAAAGAAAAGAAAGACCGCATCATGAGCAAGGAAGAAAGACGGATCGTATCTTACCACGAAGTGGGTCATGCACTGATCGCAGCCCTGCAGAAAAACGCAGAGCCGGTACAGAAGATCACGATCGTTCCGCGTACCATGGGTGCGCTTGGCTATGTGATGCAGGTTCCGGAAGAAGAAAAGTATCTGAATTCCAAAGCAGAGCTGCATGATATGATCGTCGGGCTTCTTGGTGGACGCGCGGCAGAAGAAATCGTATTCGACACCGTTACAACAGGTGCTTCCAATGATATTGAGCGGGCAACCAACATTGCAAGAGCCATGGTAACCCAGTATGGTATGAGCAAGCGTTTCGGTCTGATGGGACTGGCAACGACAGAAAGCCAGTATCTGGATCAAACAACAGCTATGAACTGTTCCGATGTGACGGCTGCGGCTGTGGATGAAGAAGTGATGAAGATCCTGAAAAACTGCTACAAGGAAGCAAAAAATATGCTGACGGAAAACAGAGCAGTTATGGATAAGATCGCTGCACATCTGATCGAGCAGGAGACGATCACCGGTAAGGAATTTATGAAGATCTACCGGAAGGAAAAGGGACTTCCTGAACCGGAAGAGAAGAAAGATAAAAAAGACGATACGGAAAAAACAGGATTTGCCGCAAAGCTGGAGGCAGAAGCTGAAGCCGAAAAGAAAACAGTTGAAAAGCATGTCACAGTGATCAAAGCACCGGATACAGACCCTGCATCAGAGATGAAAAATGATACAGAGCCTGCCCCTGAGGCAGAGAAGGCTGCACCTGAAGCCGGAGACGCAGTGAAAGAGCCGGAACAGAAACAGGAGCGGACAGAAGATACAAATTCCGAATCATAAAAATAGGGACGAAGAGAGAAATCCGCTTTGCGGATTCCTCTCTTGTTTTATAATGTCATGCATCATGCATCGAAGATGCATGATGCAGCTCCGGCTCATCACCGCAGGTGATTAAAATATTGGATAGGACAGAAAACGGAGAAAGGAGACAGATCATGTTTTGTATCGAGGAGGAACTGAAAAAACTTCCCCATTCGCCCGGCGTTTATATCATGCATGATAAGGCAGACACCATTATATATGTAGGAAAAGCGATCGATCTGAACAG
>UMFR01033614.1_pt1 | contig 18283 bp, 17 predicted proteins | sample 1965041 | NCBI WGS metagenome assembly UMFR01 (sample SAMEA4836049, study PRJEB28245) | human gut metagenome | biome: gut microbiome; material: fecal sample | place: Denmark | collected 2008
GCGTCGCCAGTGGATTTGCCTGTGCCCCGGTCGTCATATCTCAGCGAGGCTATGCCGCTGCGTGCCAGCCTGTCGGCAAGAACGAGGAACGGCTTGTGCCCGAACAGCTCCTCGTCGCGGTTCTGCAAGCCGCTTCCGCTCACCATCACCACCACCGGCACGGGCTTCTTTCCGTCGTAACACTCGGGCAGGGTCAGTGTGCCGCTCAGCACCGCGCCCGCCTCTCTGTTCTCAAAACTCACCTCGCGCGTGCTGTATGCGAACGGCGGTTGCGGAGTCTGCGGACGGTCAGTCACCAAGCCTCCGCGTCTCAGGTCGAGCCTGAGCGGCATGCCCATCTGTGTGAACCGTCCTGTGATGGAGTCGCCGCTGACGTGTCCCTCATACTTTGCCGCAATGTCGGGAAAGGTTATGTTGAGCGAGTCTTCCGTCAGAATGTTCACCTCAGCCTTTATTCCCTCCGCGCCCTGCATGGGACTGTCGAGCGTGCACCGCGGCTTGCCGTCGTCACCGGTGGCGATGTTCAGTACGAGAGGCAGTTCTTTTCCCTGTCCCAGAACGAGTCTGCCCGACCATTGCCCGTCGGGCGTCTGCGCCGCCATGTCCGCCGCTGTGGCGAGAAGCAAGGCTGATATTGATGCGAGAACGGTTCTCATGCTTTTCTGTTTATAAGAAATCTGAATATGAAGATGGTGGCAAATAAGACCACAGGAAGAGTCACGGGAAATATCTTGTCGGCAAAACCGGTGATGGCGTTGCAGCCGAGAAACATCACAGCCGTCTCCAATGCCAGCACCCTCACCATGCGTATGACGAGCGCGTATTGTGCGGTGTTTCTTATCTTTATGTCAAGATTGATCATCCTGTCGGGGAAGTAGGCGGATACGAGCAGCAACAGTGTCGCCGCTGTCACCGCTATGTTGGGTATTAATATTTTTCCCGCGCCTTCACCGTCTGCCGCTGTCGTGGATGCCGCAGCGTTGCCCCCGGCTCCCAGCTCTTTGAAAGTCAGTATCCAGATTATTATCAGCAATACTGCTATCACCGCCTCGAAGATGTTGCCTTCCATGGTGCGGTATACCTTTATTCTGTTCTTGTTGTTACTGCGTCTCATCGTTATCGTGTTTTTCTGTCTTCTTTTTCTTCAGCCGTCCGCTCTTGCGCAGTGCCTCCGTAATGATCCATTGCAGCTGTCCGTTGGTGCTGCGGAACTCGTCGGCTGCCCACGCCTCGATGGCGTTCATCATGTCGGTGTCGATTCTGAGGATGAAGTTCTTTGTCTTTGTCTCTTTTTTTGCCATGTCAGGATATAGTCATGACCGTTCCGGTTATGTTAATTATGTGAGCCGGCATGGAGCCGGCTCTTTTTCTCAATGGTTGAGAGTGCCGGTGTTGACAACCGGCTGTGCGGGCTCGTCTCCGCAGAGCACCACCATCAGGTTGCTCACCATGGCAGCCTTCTTGTCGTCGTCGAGCTCCACGACATTGTCCTCGCCCAGCTTCTGCAGTGCCATCTTCACCATCGACACGGCACCCTCCACAATCTTCTCCCTTGCCATTATTATGGCAGAAGCCTGCTGGCGGCGCAGCATCACGGCTGCTATCTCGGGCGCATATGCAAGATAGTTGATGCGCGCCTCCACAATCTCGATTCCCGCCATGTTCAGACGCTCGTCCAGTTTCTCCTCAAGCTGGCGGTTTATCTCCTCGCCTCCGCTGCGCAGGGTAAGCTCGCCCGTGTCCTGCTCGTTGTCGTCGTAGGCATAGAGTCCGGCTGTCTGTCGCAGTGCGGCGTCGCTCTGCACCTTCACGAAGTTCTCGAACGCCTTCATGATGCTCGACACCGAGTTGCCCACGGAGTTTTGGTTTCCGCTCTGCGCCATTGTCTGCGAGTCTATCTCAAACATAGCCTTGTAGGTGTCTTTCAGCTTCCACACGAGCATGAGACCTATCATCACCGGGTTGCCTGTCTTGTCGTTGACCTTTATAGGCTCCACATCGAGGTTTCTGGCGCGCATGGACAGCTTCTTGGCACTGAGGAAAGGATTGACCCAATAGAATCCTACCTTGGTGAAAGTTCCCTTATATTTGCCGAAGAAAAGCATCACCCGAGCCTCGTTTGGTTCGAGTTGCATCATTCCGCACCACATTATAATCGCCACGAGCAGGAGCACACCGCCGCCTACACCGGCAGTGATGCCTTGGGCGGACTCGCCGATGTTGACGCCAAGCACAATGAGAGCGATGCTCAGAATTGTGAGAAACAGGTTGACGAAAAGCATAAGAAAGCCGTTGACGGTCATTCCCTTGAATGTGAATTCCTTATTTTCCATAAATGTGTAGTAATTTGGTTGGTTTTGTTTTGATATCATTTTGATATTGCAAATATATTATTTTATATCTTGACTCGCAACATTTCGCACTGAAATTTAACGTGAATTAACAGGCACCTCCGTTCATTGCGTACATATATATCATTTGTCACATAACGTCAATGCGCCTCCTGCGGTTTGGGCGGACATGAGCCGCGTATGCCAGTTCCTGATTCATTGCGACGCTGTCACACGACGGACATAGCATGGGATAGTGGTGATAGCTGGCTTTGATGTTGCCTGTCGCGGCATGTCTTGGAAAAATGGATGACGGGCAAGACGGTGTTCCGGCAGACAGCTGTAGCGGAAGTCTTGCTTTTAAAAGGCTGTGATGACGCATGTATGGCGTTTTTGCATGATGCGGAGACAGGCGGATTGCGGTTCTGTAAGCTGTAAGACGTGTATACATCTTGTAAAAATATTTTACCAAAAACACGTCCTTCACGTGCCGGTGAAACAGAAGACGGAAACAGGGAAAAGGTTTTCCGTGGCATGAAAAGAACCGGTGGAAATGACGTGAAAATGTGTGTCGGAAGACGGAACAGGCTTTCCTGTGCTGCGGAAAGTATCATATGAGGGTGCGGAACGGGCGTTATGATGAGGCTGAAAAGTCCGTCCGGCGGTGCGGAAAAGGCTCTTTCGCGGTGTGATAAGGGGCGGAAAGGAATGCCGGAAAACTTAACTTGCGGAACGTCAGGGACTTGCGCGATTCTCCAAAAATCGCGTGTACGCATCCGGGTGCGCGCCTTTTCTGAAATGACACGGCTATGAGAGGGCTGTTGTAAAAATAAAGTCAATCATCGGCGGCGGTTCTCCGCAGATGCCCGAGTGCGTAACATGACGTGCGGAGGATTTTATGCCGTCAGGCGTCGGAATATGAAAAATAATGAGTAAGTTTGCATACGGATAATAATCATGCACTATATTATGGACGAGAATATATTCGACAAGCGCATCGCCGTGCTGCTCTCGGGCGGCGTGGACAGTTCGGTGGTGTTGTACGAACTGGCGAGCAAGGGTCTGCATCCCGACTGTTTCTACATCAAGATAGGACCGGAGGAAGAGGAGGAATGGGACTGCTCAAGCGAGGAAGACCTCGAGATGGCTACTGCCGTAGCCGCGCGCTACGGCTGCCGGTTGCAGGTGGTGGACTGCCACAGGGAATACTGGGACGGCGTGACACGCTACACCATGGACAAGGTGCGCGCAGGCTATACGCCCAACCCCGACGTGATGTGCAACAGGATGATAAAGTTCGGTGCGTTCGACGAGAAGATGGGGCACAACTACGACCTCATCGCGACAGGCCACTACGCGCAGACAGAGATGATAGACGGCAGGAAATGGCTCGTGACGAGTCCTGACCCGGTGAAAGACCAGACCGACTTCCTGGCGCAGATATACGACTGGCAGCTGCGCAAGGCGATATTCCCGATAGGCCATTACATGAAGGAGGAGGTGAGGGAGATAGCCGAACGCGAGCATCTCATCAACGCGAAACGCAAGGACTCACAGGGTATCTGCTTCCTGGGAAAGATAAACTACAACGACTACATAAGGCGTTATCTGGGCGAGAATCCCGGTGACGTGCTCGAACTGGAGACGGGCAGGAAGATAGGACAGCACCGGGGACTGTGGTTCCACACCATAGGGCAGCGTCACGGACTGGGCTTCGGCGGCGGTCCATGGTATGCCGTGAAGAAGGATGTGGAGCGCAACATACTCTACGTGAGCCGCGGATATGAGCCGCGCACGGCATACAAGACCGACTTCAAGGTGCACGGTTTCCACTTCCTGACGATGAATCCGTGGGGTGACTCGCCCGAGTGCGGTGTCACGTTCAAGATACGCCACACTCCGGAATACCATCCCGCAAGGCTCGAGCGTTTGGGCGAGGGCTCATACATGGTGCACTCGCAGACACCCATACAGGGCGTGGCGCCGGGGCAGTTTTGCGTGGTTTATGACGAGCGTCACCATTGTTGCATCGGGTCGGCGGAGATTACGGTGTGAATTGAACGTAATGTGATATGCCGGTTATGGTACGGTAAGAGATATGGATTTGTTATTCAGACGGCATTAATGTCTTACTTACAGATATCATCTTATTAAAACAGAAGCTTATGAATATTTATAACTTCAAGTATGGTATGGGCTATTGTGCGCGTGGTGCGGCAATGACAGCACTCTGTGTCATGACAATTGTAAATGTGTATGGCTTTTCAGCTTCGTCAAAACAGACAGACGACCGGCTCATGACGGAGAAGGAGAAGTATGAGGTGCTCGACAGCGTGTGCGCGGTATTGGGTGAGTCAATCTATGACAGCAACGTGTATGGGATGAAACTCGACAACGGCTACCTTCTGTCGCAGCGTGAGGAGCTGGCAGACAGCCTTGTCCGGATGTTGGAACACAGGGGAAAGAAAACGCATACTTTTGAGGATGTCTTCGTCAGGAGAAGGCATTTGCCATATGCCAAAATAGCCTGCAAGCATGACAACAGCGTATATACCTCTACGTACGAACTGCATAAGCTGAATCCTTTTCCCGGTTGTGGATATGGTGACTTCTGCGATTTCGGTGACGGAATATCATTGGATGTCAGCGTGACGACGCACATAGAGCGTCCTCCCTATGAAGGAGGTGTCATAGCGGTGGAGTCGCTTAGGATAACGGATGCTGCGAGCCGTGATGTTATCAAGGATATAAGGGAGAGCGTAAGGGACATAAAGGCGGAGCTTATAAGCAATCCTGAATATGAGGTGAGGTTCTCGCTGACGTTCGACTATGACGGTTCTTCGTATGAGGTGACGGGTGTTGTACTGTCTCCGAACATTATCAGAAAGTATATGACGAGCTATGAAGCCTCCATGGAATTCAGAAAGAAGTATGGTCTGAAGGTGAGGAAAGTGGAGTGACATGCATTGTGTTGATATATATGCGACGTTAAAAAATGTTGCAGAATTTGCCTGCAAGTCCGTTTCATGTTATATTTGCAACGTGCGGAGGCGGTTTGTCTGCATAACATAATGACGGCAGGCATGAGTCCGCACGGATAGTGTGAACAAAACAGACAAACATTAAAACAGATTGTTATTATGATGAAAAAATCATTATTGGCACTGACCGCTGTCGCGTTTGTGGCTATGATGGCTTTTGCACAGGACATAAAGACAGCCGTAAGCAAGAGTCAGTCAGGGGCACAGACAAGCGGATATGTGAAGAAAGACGTAAAGAAGAAGGCTGACGGCAAGACATGCAATGTGTGTCCGGGAGCAGAGGCTTGCAAGAAAGCCGGATGCTGTGCCGGGACAGCTTGCAAGGACTGTCCGAACGCTCCGGCATGTGCAGGCAAGGGAACATGCTGCAAGGGCGGCGACTGCACAGGCAACGCTCAGTGCGCGAACAGCCCGGCGTGCGCCAAGGCGTGCCCGCAACATCAGGGAAAGTGCCACCGTGCGAAGGGATGTCCGGGACGTCCGCCAATGCAGGGACACTGCCATCGTTGAACAACAAAAATGCATAAGGATATGTTATTAAGCACAACACCTACAATAGAAGGCAGTCCTATACGCGAGTATAAGGGCGTGGTGACCGGCGAGACTATCATCGGCGCCAATGTGTTCAAGGATTTCATGGCTGGTCTGCGCGACTTCTTCGGAGGACGGAGCGGCACTTACGAGAAGGTGCTTGCCGAGGCGAAGGACACTTCTCTGTCTGAAATGGCGGAGCGGGCGCGCCAGTTGGGAGCCAACGCCGTGGTGGGTATAGACCTTGACTATGAGACTATAGGTCAGGGCAACTCAATGCTCATGGTGACATGCAGCGGAACAGCGGTTGTCATCTGACCGTAAAACGGAAGCATAGACATACTGACTGAACGTAAAGACGGAAAACGGACAGGACACAGGACGTATGTGCACAGGGTGGCACACGTCGGAGTGTCTTGTCCGTTTTCCGTCTTTCAGAGATACTTTTTGCCGTATGCGGCTATCTCATGCCACAGTCGGCACAGCTCGGTCATGCGTGGCAGGACAATGTCGGCGCCCTGAGAGGCGAGCGCGGAGTCGGGGAGCGGTCCGCTGTTGACGGCAACGGTGAATATCCCTGCGGCTACTCCCGCCTTGACACCGAGCGGGGCGTTCTCCACGACGACGCCCTCCCACGGCTGGAGATTGCCTGCTTTGGCAAGCCCCATGAGATAAGGGTCGGGTGCGGGCTTGCCACGTCTGACGTCGTAGGCGCACACAATGTGGCGTTCGTCTACAAAGTCGGCGAAGTCGTCGAGCACCCTCTGTATGAGCGGACGCTGCCCGCTGCCGGTGACGATGCCTATCTGCATGCCGTCAGCCTTTATGGCTGTCATCAGCTCCTTTACTCCTTCCATTATCGGAGCTTCGGGCATCAGTCCGAACAGACGTGCTTTCTCGTCGTACATTTCCTGAGCCTCCTCTTCGCTGATGTCGCGTCCCTGCTGTTGCTTCACTACTATCTGGATGGTCTCCACACCCCGCATGCCTTCATACTTGTATGTGTCAGCCTCAGGCATGTCTATGCCATACTCAGCCATCGCCTGCTTCCAGCATATGGCATGATTGGGCATCGAGTCGTAGAGCACGCCGTCCATGTCAAAAAGCACAGCCTTGGGACTGAACCGCCCAAAGCTGTGCTTCTTTATGTATTCGTTTATGTTTGCCTCTATCATGTCCACACGTTTTATGCTTCAGCGGCAAGACGCTCCTGTATAGCCTTGCTTTCAGTCTCGTAGCCCGGCTTGTTGAGCAGTGCGAACATGTTTTTCTTGTATGCCTCAACTCCCGGCTGGTTGAACGGATTGACACCGAGAACGTTGCCGCTTATGCCGCATGCTATCTCGAAGAAATAGATGAGCTGTCCGATATAATACTCGTTGAGCTCCGGAACGGACAGGCGGATGTTGGGCACTCCGCCGTCTACGTGAGCCAGACGTGTACCGAGCTCAGCCATCTTGTTGACCTCGTCGACGCGCTTGCCTGCAAGGAAGTTGAGGCCGTCGAGATTTTCCTCATCGTTGGGGAAGAGCACCTCGTGGTTTGTCTTCTCAATGCTCAGTACGGTCTCGAATATAGAGCGTTCTCCCTGCTGTATCCACTGACCCATGGAGTGGAGGTCGGTGGTGAAGTCGCATGATGCGGGGAAGATGCCTTTACCGTCCTTGCCTTCGCTCTCACCGTAGAGTTGCTTCCACCATTCGCTCATGAAATGGAGCTTGGGCTGGTAGTTTACCATTATCTCTATTTTCTTTCCTGCCTGTGCATAGAGCGCGTTGCGTACAGCGGCATAGAGGGCTGCGGGGTTCTCTTCGAACGGGACATCGGTGCCTGTGGCATTCTCCATGTCTGCCGCACCCTGAATGAGAGCCTTTATGTCGAAGCCTGCGATGGCGATGGGCAGCAGTCCTACCGGAGTGAGCACGGAAAAACGGCCTCCCACATTGTCGGGAATGACGAATGTCTTGTATCCTTCTTTTGTGGCTGCTGCGCGTGCGGCGCCTTTTACAGCGTCGGTGATGGCTACGATGACATCGCGTGCCTCATCCTTGCCGCGCTGTGTCTCGCACTGCTTCTTCAGCAGACGGAATGTGAGGGCTGTCTCTGTTGTGGTGCCTGATTTTGATATGTTGATTACTCCGAACTTCTTGTCTTTGAGATATTCGGTGAGTTCGTACAGATAGTCCTCGCCGATGTTGTTGCCTGCAAAGACTATCGTAGGATTCTTCTTGTTGCCTGTGAGCCATGAGAATGAGTTGCCGAGAGCCTCGATGACGGCGCGTGCTCCGAGGTAGCTTCCGCCGATGCCCGCAACCACAACCACCTCGCACTTCTCGCGCAGGGTGTCGGCAACTGACTGTATTTCGTTTATGAATTCCGGCGTTACCGATGACGGAAGGTGCAGCCATCCGAGGAAATCGTTGCCGGGGCATGTGCCTTCTTCGAGAGAACGGCGTGCGTCGTTTACTTGCTGTTTGTAAGATTCAACGGCACCCTCCTTTAGGAACGAGGATGCTTTGGTGATGTCTAAGATGATTTTTTTCATCGTTGTTGTTTTTTATGTTGTCTGTTGTTTGTTGTTCTGATTTATGCCATGTGTCACCGGAACTGTTATCTGAAAGAGTCGGTGAGGAGCTTTATCTCTATCTGAGGACTGATGCGTTCGTACAGAATGTTGTATACGGCGTCGAGGATGGGCATGTTCACGTGCATGTGCCTGTTTTTCTCCTTCATGCATTTTGTTCCGAAGAAGCCCTCGGCTATCATCTCCATCTCTATCTGCGCGCTCTTGACACTGTAGCCTTTGCCTATCATGGTGCCGAAGGTGCGGTTGCGCGAGAAGTTTGAGTATCCGGTAACGAGCAGGTCGCCCAGATAAACGGAGTCGTAGACGTTGCGCTCGAGAGGATAGATGGCTGAAAGGAAGCGCGACATCTCCTGTACGGCGTTCGCCATGAGCACCGCCTGGAAGTTGTCACCGTATTTCAGACCGCTGCATATGCCTGCTGCAATGGCGTAGACATTCTTCAATACAGATGAATATTCGATGCCGAGCACGTCGCTGCTGGTCTTTGTCTTGATGTATTCGGAAGCGATGACGTCTGCGAACGCCTGTGCTTTGTCCTGGTCGGAACAGCCCACTGTGAGATAGGAGAGGCGTTCGAGAGCCACCTCCTCGGCGTGAGACGGTCCTCCGATGCATGCCAGACTGCTTATCGGAACATCGTAGACGTTGTGGAAAAACTCAGAGCAAGCAAGGTTGTCATCGGCTACAAGACCCTTTATGGCTGTGATTATGAACTTGTCGCGCAGGCGGGTTTTGAGTTTCTTGAGATGATTCTTCAAATATGGTGACGGTATGACGAACACAAGAGTGTCGTAGGCTTCGACAATCTTATTCAGGTCGCTGGAAAAGAAAATGTTGTCTACATTGAACCTGACACTTGTAAGATAGTTGGGGTTGTGCCCCATCCTGCGGAAGTTCTCGATGCTGTCGTCGCGCCGGATGTACCATCCTATGTGATCGGTCTTGCCTATCACAATCTTGGCTATGGCTGTAGCCCAGCTTCCGCCTCCGATTATTGCTATTTTGCCGCAATCGAACATTTTGTTGGAATCGTAATTTTCATATTCCCGGCGGTATCATATCCTCCGGATGATGCCGGCGTGATGTTCTGGCGTATATGCCGTGTCTCACGCCGGCAGTTGTATGAATGTCATGCGTTTGCCGCGTCAATCCACTTCTGGAAGTCGTCCACTTTCGGATTTTCGTAGCCTAACTTGTATTTCTTGTTCACACCGCACACATCCATCTGGAGCTTTTGCGCCTTTACTTCCCTGATGTCTGATGTGAGGTTGTAGCCTGCCTTGTTGAACACGGGAATCCATTCCTCAGGAACACCGAGCGCAGTCCATTCGGCAACACTGCTTCTCGGTATGGCTTTTTCAGGGCGCATCTGCGGGAAGAACAGCACTTCCTGGATGGTGGTCTTTCCGGTCATAAGCATCACGAGACGGTCTATTCCTATGCCTATTCCGCTTGTCGGCGGCATGCCGTACTGAAGTGCGCGGAGGAAGTCCTGGTCTATTATCATCGCCTCATCGTCGCCTTTGTCGGCAAGTCGCATCTGTTCCTTGAACCGCTCCTCCTGATCGATGGGGTCGTTAAGCTCGGAATATGCGTTGGCGAGTTCTTTTCCGTTGACCATAAGCTCGAAACGCTCTGTCAGTCCGGGCTTGCTGCGGTGCATCTTTGTCAGCGGTGACATCTCGACAGGATAGTCTATGATGAACGTGGGCTGTATGAATGTGCCTTCACAGAATTCTCCGAATATCTCGTCAATCAGCTTTCCTTTACCCATGGTGTCGTCAATCTCCATGTTGAGCTTCCGGCATACATCGCGTATTTCGTCCTCGTTCATGCCGTTGAGGTCGTAGCCCGTCTTCTCCTTTATGGCGTCAAGGATGGGCAGACGGCGGTATGGAGCCTTGAAGCTTACGATGTTTCCGTCTATCTCACGCTCCGGTTTGCCGTTCACTGCGATGCATATCTTCTCGAGAAGCTGCTCGGTGAAGGACATCATCCAGTTGTAGTCCTTGTACTGGACATACAGTTCCATGCACGTGAACTCAGGGTTATGGTTGCGGTCCATGCCTTCGTTGCGGAAGTTCTTTCCTATCTCGTACACACCTTCAAAGCCTCCCACAATGAGCCTTTTCAGGTAAAGCTCCGTGGCAATGCGCATGTACATGTCGGTGTTCAATGCGTTGAAGTGTGTGATGAAAGGACGTGCGCTCGCACCTCCGGCAATGGTTTGAAGGGTAGGAGTCTCAACCTCGGTGTACCCTGCTTCGTCAAGAACGTTGCGGAGTGTCCTCAGCACGGTGGCACGTTTGATGAACGTGTCTTTCACACCGTCGTTTACGATGAGGTCCACGTAGCGTTGGCGGTAGCGGAGTTCGGGGTCGTCGAACTTGTCGTAAGCCACTCCGTCCTTGTATTTCACGATAGGTAGCGGCTTGAGACTCTTCGACAGAAGCTTTATATTCTGCGCGTGAACGCTTATCTCACCTGTCTGTGTCCTGAAAACAAAACCTTCCACTCCAATGAAATCCCCTATGTCAAGCAACCGTTTGAAAACGTTGTTGTACATGCTTTTGTCTTCTCCCGGACAAATATCGTCTCGGGTGATGTATATCTGTATTCGTCCTTTCGAGTCCTGCAGTTCCGCGAAGCTTGCCTTACCCATGACGCGGCGGCTCATTAGACGTCCCGCAATGGTGACATTGCGCTTTTCGTCCTCATTGAAATTTTCCTTGATGTCGTCTGAAAAAGCATTTACCGGATATTCAGCTGCCGGATATGGGTCAATGCCCATGTCACGCAATTCCTGTAAACATTGTCTTCTGACAATTTCCTGTTCGCTCAGTTCTAAAATATTCATATCTTAATCAGAATTTATTCGATGTAGTGTGGTGCGTCGGACATTTGTATCGTGTATGAGTGTAAATACATATGTTCAACGTAATATGATGCAAATTTAATAAATAAATCCGAAAGGTTATTCATTTTCACATTTTATAATAAACAGTCATGACTTTAATTCTGGCTTCCAGGATGGACATAAATAAAAAAGACAACTATCATAGTTGATAATTGTCTTCCGTATTCTGGTGATCCGTTTGGTATCTGAAAATAGCCCTTTTTATTACCAAATATCAAACGCCATCTTATTCTGTATCAGAGTCTTCCGACATTCAATAACATTGTTCATTTTGAGTGAGTAACACAATGTGGTAACACGGTTAATAAACACTCGCAACGGACTCTCTTCGTCCGCTCATTTGCAAATGTACAGCTTTAATTTGAATTTACGGTTCTTTTTATGGGGTTATTTTCTCTTGTTTTCATTTGACAGACTCGCACAAAAAACCACAGGTCTCTACTTTAAGTGCCTTAAAATGAGCATCAGAGTATGATTTAGAGTATGAAAATGGGTCTGATTGATAAATAGCTCTAAAATCCTTCAGATTTCTGTTGTGTATTTTGTTTTTTACAAAGCCTGCCCCGTACCTTTGTGTCGCTTCCCGATTGAAAGGTACCACAATCGGAGGCAAATTGTCACATTAAAATAACAGAATTATGAAACAGGAACATTATATCAAAGTCGTGAACGATGTGGTTCAACGAATGGAAAGACACGCCGATGTAGTGATGAACGTGAAACAGGTAGCGGAATATCTCGGCTTGTCAGTCGGAGCCGTCCGCAAGCGTTGCCAGCGCAATCAGTTGCCCTATCATCTCAATGCCAAGCATCTTTATTTCAGCAAACTTGAAGTGGATGCAGCTTTACTCAACCGAAAATAAAATGAGAGTGCGTTCTTTTGACTATATGGGGCAGTTTTGGCGGGAGAATGAAATACAGATGTTCTCGGCAAAGGAAACGCAACTGTATTTCTTTCTCTTGGCGGAATGTAGACGCCGATGTTGGCAAGTCCCTTTCGGATGCAGCACGCAACGAATCACCAACAATCTTGGTATAAGCCGTCAGACACTCTGTCGATTAAGAAAGAAACTGCAAGACCGTGGGCTTATCACTTACGAAGAGGGAAAGAACAATTCTTCCGTTCCAGGCTATGTCCTTTTAATAAAGCCGGACTGCCAAACGGCACAGCAAAATGTTACGGCAAATGGAACACAGGATGGAACAGCAAGTGGAACGGCAGAGGGAACTATTATAAATAATATAGTCAGAATAAATAAATCTACTATCTCTAAAGAGAAGCCTTTGCTTTTGGATGAATTGCAAACTATCCTACAACACGACTGTGAATGGCTTGGCAACGTGAAGGAATATGTAAAACAGCATGGAATGGAAGTGGATGACATAAAGATACAGGAAATGCTTGGAGAGTTTTTCCTTTACCTTCGGACATGTGGCATCCAGTCCAAAACGCCAGCCGATGCGCAGCAGCATTTTGTAAACTGGTTGATGAAAAAAGGGAATAACAGAGGCTACAGGCTGAAGGCTCATCCTGCTTGGCAAGTCGGCGTAAAACTGACTGACGACAATCCGGACAAATTCAAAAACACATCAGAATGGTAGATATGATTTCAGACAACAGAATAGATTTCAGAGCTGCGGTAAATTTCTTTGCCGAGCGAAAAGTGTGCCTGCAACCGCAACGGCTGCATATACATTTGCCCAATGCCAATAAAGTGTTGGATGCCGGGTTACGGCATTTTTTGGGCTGTAACTACATGTGGCAGCCCGAATACGACAAGGTGGCGGACTGGCTGACCGACAACAAAGGATTAGGACTGTTCTGCATGGGCAACTGTGGCAGGGGAAAGACGACCATTTGTTTACAGATACTTCCTTGTATCATACAGCACTATTTTCACAAAGTATTCTCCATTTGTCTGGCACGTGAAATGAACAGGCACTATACCGAAGTGATGCGTAACCATCTGCTCGTGATTGATGACATAGGGCGTGAAGAACCGTATCAGGAATACGGCAACCGCTTCAACGTGTTCCCCGATTTTGTGGACGACTGCGAGCGTAAGGGAAAATTTTTGATTACGAATACCAACTGCACTAAGGAACAACTGGCCGAAAAGTATGGAGAACGTACCCTTTCCCGACTGAAAGCAACAACACGGTTAGTGGTCTTTGCAGGAGAGGACTTGCGGCATGGATAAATGCTGGGCTTGCCCAGATATAGCTCACTATAACTTCTCCGCAAGCTCCGAAGTTGTGGGCTCTCCCGAGGGGCTTATGGCTCTGCCCTAAGAACCCGCAAGGACGCCACCCTTGACCCGGCAAGGACTTTCGGCCCTGTGCAACCTGACCAAAGAGTTACCCCCTCTTTGGAAACTCCGCCCAGTGGTTTCCACCCCTGAGAACCCCAAGCAGGAAGTGACCCTCTCCCTGCACCCTCCGATTAAGGCGCAGCCCTAATAACCCGTTTTGTGAGACTCAAAAAAAACAGACAAGCTATGGCACAGAAAACATCCGTAAACATCAAGCCGTGCAACATCGGCAGCAGCGAAGCGCACAACAGGCGCACAGCAGAATACCTTGCCAATATCCGCAAGGAGAAGTTCTACATCCGCACCGACCTCATGGCAGGAAACGAAACGTGGGTATCACCTGATTTCGGCGAGGCCACGCTTACCGACCGCTACAATCAGATAGCCGCAATGGTCAAGGAAAAGACAGGCCGGGCGATGCAGACCAAAGACCGGGAAAGGGTGAACAAGAAGACTGGTAAGGTGACCATCGTCCGTGGCAGCACTCCGCTCAAGGAGGGCGTGGTTGTCATCAAGGACGGCACAACGATGGAGCAGTTACGGAAGTTCTGTGAGGTGTGTAACGAGCGTTGGGGTGTCACAGCCCTGCAAGTGTTCATCCACCGTGACGAGGGGCATTACGGAACGCCCGGCGACAATGCCACATGGAAGCCAAACCTGCACGCCCATATCGTATGGGATTGGATGAACCACGAAACGGGCAAGTCCTGCAAGCTGGACGAGAAAGCCATGAGCGAGATGCAGACCGTTTTGGCTGAGTGTCTTGATATGGAAAGGGGCACCTCAAAGGAGGTAACGGGCAAGGAGCATTTGGAACGCACGGACTTCATCATCGCCAAACAGAAGCTGGAAGCGGAGCAGGCTGAAGCCAAGAAGAAAGCCGCCCTCGCCGCAAAGGAGAAAGCCGAGACGGAACGGCAGTTCATTGAGGGCGAGAACAAGGCGAAAGAGAAATACCGCCAGTCCCTTGACAATGACATCGCCGACAAGGAACGTCAGTTAAGGGATGAGCGCAAGGCGAAAGTGGACAGCATACTTGACAGCTTCGGCAGCCTCGTAGGGGTCGGCAAGTCGGCGACTATGGAAAAAGAAATCGCCAGACTTAAAGCCGAGAACGAGCGCATCAGAAAAGCCTTTCCGAATGCAGTAAAAACTAAGGTAGAGGAAATGGCAAAGGTATTGGTTGCTGAGAAACAGGAAGCCGAAGATGAGCGTGACAGGGCTTTGATGCAGAGCCGTTCACTTGCCATTGAAAGGGACAAGGCGGTTCGGCATCTTCAGGAGCAAAAGGACGGCGAGCGACAGCGCATCGACTTTGCCGTAAGCCATGCCACTGCGGAGAAAGATAAGACAATCCGTTTGCTACAAAGTGCGCTGAAAGCGAGCCGGGATATTCTTAATTTGCTTGCCGACATTCTCTACAAGGCAAACGAGGTCTTTAAGCGAGCCATAGACGCGGTTATCAGTTTCGGCACGGAACGGCACAAGTTGTTCTTCGCCCCGTCCGAAGCCGCCGACATCAAGAGCGTGATGCAGGAATATGGCGAAACTGTCGGACAGCGGAAATCTGTCGGCACATGGCTTTGTGGTTATGCGGAGAGCCGACAGCCTTTTGACGGAATTAAACATCGTCATACTTTCAAAGAGGTTGGCGATATTGCCGAGGGTCGGTATGATAGACATATTAAAAAGTCACGAATAGGGCATAGTCTATAATTAATTGCGTTTTACAGTTTTATCTCACATTTAAATCACAGATTTTTGCCTATCAGTGCATAAGTCTGTGATTCTTTTCTTAACTTTGTTGACATTGAAAAATGAATATAGTCAACACGCAAATTATGCAATACCCGTTAATATCAGAATACGTTGATGCTATCCGTTCTGCGGAAGTCAACTTTGACAAGTTAAGTGACCTGCGCCCCGTACTTGACGGCAACGGCAATCCCGTAATGTCGAGCGGCAACTTCGCTGTGGCTTTCAAGATGAAAGACGTGAAAAACGGCCGTCTGTACGCCGTGAAATGTTTTACACGCGAGCAGGAAGGGCGTGAGGAGGCTTACCGCCAGATTGCCGATGAGCTTGAGTTTGTGCAGTCTACCTATCTTGCAAAGGTAAGATATTACGACCATGAGCTGTTTGTAGGCACCAACAGCTCTGACGACAGCGAGTTTCCCGTGCTGCTGATGGACTGGGTTGAGGGCGAGACACTCGACCGCTACGTTCGCCGGAACATCAACGACACGTATGCCCTCGAAATGCTTGCATACAATTTCAGTCGCCTTGCAATGTGGCTGTTGCCGCAACCTTTCGCCCACGGTGACCTGAAACCTGACAACATCCTTGTATATGAAGATGGTTCACTCACCCTCGTTGACTACGACGGAATGTTCGTTCCTGCCATGCAAGGGCAGAAGTCGCGCGAACTTGGCTGCCCCGACTTCCGCCATCCCCTGCGCACGGAAGATGATTTCAACGAACACATCGATGACTTTCCTGCAATTTCAATTCTCCTTTCTCTCCGCCTTATAGCATCCGACCCGTCACTCTTAGACAAATACGGTGCGTCCGACTGCCTCCTTTTTTCCGAAAGCGATTACCGCAACTTGTCATCTTGCGAGTTATTAAAATCCATTTTCCCATCAGAGCATACTGAGATAAACGCCCTTATCGGATTATTTATGATTACCCTCTTACAAAAATATCTTATAGTTTCATTCAACTTATTATTATTGAAAAAACCAAAGATGACGCTTTTAGGAAAAATACAGATGAAGTATCATATTAAAAGCAAATGGACTATAAAAAACATCAGAAAATTCACCAAAGAAGAAAAAGATATGGTCTTCAACGCTGTTATTTTAAGTTCCAAGTATGGAAATTCTGTTCAATTTAACCTAAGGAATGCTAAGCCTTGTTTTATACCTTGTAGTGAAGATAGCACTCTTGGTGTAGGTGACAATGTTGATATGGATAAAGCAGAAATTGTAACATTATATAAAAAAAGGTGAATCAGACATACAAAGAATTCGTTGTTTATAATAAAGTAAAATTATGCAATACCCATTAATATCAGAATACGTTGATGCAATCCGTTCGGCGGAAGACAACTTCGATAAGTTAAATGGCCTGCGCCCCGTACTTGACAATAGCGGCAATCCCGTAATGTCAAGCGGCAACTTCGCTGTTGTTTTCAAGATGAAAGACGTAAAAATAGGCAAGTTGTATGCCGTTAAGTGTTTTACACGCGAGCAGGAGGGGCGGGCAGAAGCATATAAACAAATATCCGAAGCAATAAGTAATATTGACAAATCATCGTATTTGTTATCGGTGACATATTACGAAAAAGAATTGTTTGTTGATTCAACGCAAACTGACGAAACCGAATTTCCTGTTTTGCTTATGGATTGGGTAGACGGCTTGCCACTGGATGCCTATACGAATAAAATAAGTGACAATAAAATAAAACTTGAGCAATTGGCTGACAACTTTCAAGAACTTGTTTGTTGGCTTTTGATGCAACCATTTGCACACGGAGATTTAAAGCCTGACAATATTTTGGTCAAAGATGACGGTTCAATAATTTTGTTGGATTATGATGGTATGTATGTACCCTCAATGGCCGGACAGGTTTCTAGGGAAAATGGAACACCCTTTTATAAGCATCCGCTAATGAAAAAGACAGATTTCAATAGTCATATAGATGATTATGCGGCTTTAAAAATCTTGCTTATTCTAAAAGCGATGTCTGTTGAGTATCGGTATTATGACGCATTTTTGAAAGATGACTCACAAGAATTTATAAGTCAGTTTCTTTGTTTATCTAATAATAAACAATTATCGATTGCTTTAGCTGCGTTTATAATCGTAAACACTGAAGGTTGCATTGAACCACAGAAAATACATAGTTTATTGTTTGGAAGACAAAGTTTATTTAATAAAAAGAAAGATATTGAAGATTCTAGTAGTATAATACATTCCATTGAAAATGCTGCCAAATTTTATGCAAAGAACAATGACATTGCTTCTGATTTTTGGTTGGGAATTTATCAATATGCTAATAATAGAATCAATGGCATTTATTCTATAACACCAGAAATATTTTCTTTGTGGGAAAAATCAGCAAAATTGGGGTTTGCGGCCGCACAAAACGAGTTAGGACGATGTTATGAACATGGACAAGGCATAATACAAGACTATAAAAAAGCTGTTTACTGGTACACAAAAGCAGCAGAACAAGGAGATTCATCTGCACAAAACAAATTAGGTTTTTGTTATTGGAGTAATCAAGGAGTTGCCCAAAATTATGAAAAAGCCGTTTACTGGTATACAAAAGCGGCCGAGCAAGGAAATGCAATAGCACAATATAATATAGGTGTATGCCACAATAATGGGCAAGGAGTGACAAAGGATTATGAAAAAGCTATATATTGGTACACAAAAGCGGCAAAACAAGGAGACGATAGTGCTCAATACAATTTAGGTGCATCTTATTATTATGGCAAAGGTGTAATAAAAGATTATGAAAAAGCCATTTATTGGTTCACAAAATCAGCAGAACAAGG
>UMFR01042394.1_pt1 | contig 18274 bp, 8 predicted proteins | sample 1965041 | NCBI WGS metagenome assembly UMFR01 (sample SAMEA4836049, study PRJEB28245) | human gut metagenome | biome: gut microbiome; material: fecal sample | place: Denmark | collected 2008
GAAGGTCTCGTCCCTCAAGTACACACCCGGGATGCTCCTCTCTGACATCGGGCACAGCTTTATCGGAACACCATACGTAGCACATACACTGGAATGTGACACGGCATACGCCTTCTCGCACCGTGCCGCCGACGGGTCGGCCGGCGAAATGCTAACCATCGACCTTGGCGCGCTCGATTGCACAACTTTTGTCGAGACTGCAATGGCTATGGCCTATACTATAGGCGAAGGACGCTCGGGATGGCGCGATGCTATGTACAACCTCGAGAAAATCCGCTACCGCCACGGAGTAATGAACGGATATGCCAGCCGCCTGCATTATATCTGCGACTGGATTATGGACAACAGCGCCATGGGCATTATCGAGGATGCCGTCCGTCGCATGGATACAGGCGTCAAATACGAAGTCAAGACCATCGACTACATGTCCACCCATCGAGACAGCTACCCGGTCATGGCCGACAGCGTCACCTATGAACGCATACGCGATGTCGAAGACGGATACCACAACCATCGCTTCGGCTACTTAAAAGCGCGGTCTTTAGGCGACAAGAGTGTACAGGCCCAACTGCGCGAGGGTGACATTCTGTGCTTTACCTCTACGCTCAAAGATCTTGACGTGACGCATTTAGGCATCCTTACGCGTGGCGATGACGGCAAATGGCACGTGATGCACGCTTCCAGCACCTTGGGCAAAGTTGTGGTGAGTGACGAAACGCTCGACCGCTTTGTACAGCGCAACCGTCACTGGACCGGCGTCCGCGTCCTCCGCCTTCGCGAGTGATGTTCACCGCTATCCTACGCCGCCATCCCTCCTCTAATCTCTCCGCCAATCACGCCATAAAGACCGGTACACCCTTTCCCGGACGACACAATTGACAGATAAGATTAGCTCCTGCCACAAAAAACACATGTGACAGGAGCTAATCTTTTAGGAACGGAGCGTAATTAATCAATAAAGCATTGACCATCTGTGCATTAAGCACACATGTCTGCATCCGTTAAACGTGGGCGCCGGCGCTTTAGCACCGACGCCCGATGATATTAGTGGCGGAATTTCACCGTCTTAGCAGTGTCGGTGAAGATGTACACGCCCTTTGCAGGGAGTGTGACACGGTGCTCGGAGCAGTTCTCGGGCACGCTGAACAGATTGTAAAGCACGCCGTTGATACCATAGACACGCAGCGTCGAGCCGGGAGTCAGGTTGCTGACAACGACAGCATCACCGTCATTAGCAACGACAAAACCGGCATCAGCGACATCTTCATCTTTTGTGATGTCATCCACCCCATCGGGAATGGTCGTAATGTCATTCTTATACAAGAATACTTCGACGGCGTTGTCTCGATAGTTTTGGTCGGGAACAACATTACCCATAGCATCAGTGGTAACAGCCACTGCATACACCATAATATCCTCAGGCACAGCGCCAATATCGAAACGTGCCACGGCCATACCGCTGTCACGGTCAAAGTCGGATGCGGCAAGATTGACCTCGTGGGCATATTTATACGGAGCTGTTCCGTTGGGATCCAAATAGAGCGCCACATTAGTATTATATCCACTACCAAGCGCTACCGGCGAATTGTTGCTAACGGCAAACAGCACGTTTGTAAATCCGTCCTCTTCAGTTTTATCCAATTCGGGTATCTCGCCGGCATCTTCGCACTCGCCGATTTCTCCGGGTTCAAAATCCTTGTCATCTCCAAGTACACGCACGCTCAGCGGCGACACAACCATATCCACAACATTCAACGTAATCGGTGTTTCGGGTGTGCTCACCGACGAGCGATGACGCGGTGCGCGAGCTGTTTTTGAAGCCGCAACCTTATATGGGCGCTCTACCGCCGGATTGGAAGTGAAATGCGGTGTGATGTAAGGCACCAATCCCTTCTCAAGGTCAGCAGTATACAGCACCATGTCCGAGAGATCCACGCTATTGCCGGGGAAAAGGGTGGTCGAAACCGTACGCTTGACACCTTCGTCTCCGAGTTTAATGTCAATATAATCAATGGCATCGCGCCCGTTATTATATACAGTGACAAAATATCCGAAATCCTTGTTCTTTTCGACTGCAGTGTCGATGCCGGCACGTTCAATCGAAACGACATTGTCGAATGTCGCCGAGTTCTCGACGATATTGGCGCCGCCGGTGGCTATATCGAAAATAGTAACGGCTGCAGTAACTCCGCCATCGGCATTAATATATCCGTCAAATCCGGCTATATCAAGTCCGGCCGGAGCCTCGGCAATCAGGCGTGAAGCCGAAAGGTATACCATGCCATTGTCAGCGGCAGCATCAGCGGCACCGCGTATCAGCGCGGCGTATACCTGCGTCTTAGCCTCAAAAGCCCCGGTGGCCCGGTCCGTAACGTGTTTGCGCACCTCTTTCCATACGACAGCCAGCGGCGCATCGGCATTGTCCGATGCTATGAGTCGATAATCGAGGACACTACGCTGTCCCAGTCCGAGGAAGCCAAGGTCTTGCAACGAGCCGTCATCCATGATATTGTAAAGGCGGATGTCGGCATTACCGTTTTGGTCGATATCCGTAGCTGCTGCAAATACGCCTGCCGAGCAGGACACAATTTGCGGACGCGAGCCGCTGCAATCCGTATGCATCGTATACGATGGTTCTCCGTCCTTGTATACCAGAGTGGCCAAGAACGAATTATCCAATTCGTTGCCTATGCGATTGATTTCCCTTTCGGTACGCATAACAGACAGCAATGCAAAAGCCGTCCCGTCCTGTCCCATTGCTACGGCATAATCGGCTATGGGATGGTCGTTGTCCATCGTTGTCATCGCCTTTTCGGCCGACCACTTGACGCCGTCATACAACGCGCCGTACAACGCGCCGTTGACGGTACCGCCGATGCTGCCGCTGTCGTCCGAATCGACATACGAGGGCACATATTCGCCGCCCTTCCAAATCACCAAGCCCTGACCGGCGTCATTTACGGCCGCACGGGGCGTATAGTTGGCATCGTTGGCCGAGGACAGCAGCACCGGTTCGCTCCATGTACCGCCATTGTAGAGTGATGCTTTGACGCCTACATATTTCGGGGAATCATTGACATCAAAAGTCTTGTCGGCAGGTGCTGTAGAAGCTTCCATGACAATTATGCCTTTTGAGCCGGCAGAAGCAGCATCGGCGCTCATCAGAGGCTTGCCGTCAGTAGCGGTCAAGACACCACCTTTTACTGTTTCCACGGTGCTGGCTTGCATGTCTGTAGCATTAAGGCGGAAGAAGGCCATATCCTTTCCTCCGAATATGTAACGCGGACCGGCATAAGTATCTACATTTGTGACAATCGATGACGCTGTTTTAAGCACATCGGCATTGAGTTGCAACGGGCGATAGCCCGAGTTGAGCAGACGTAGACCGGTGCTACTACTATTTCCACCATTATCGCGTTGCCACAGCGGGTTGGAGGCATCATCCGGGTCGTACCACTTCTTATCAAAGGAGAATAGCGTATAAGACTGGCGATTTTTCCACCATAAGAACTTGACCTCGGCATACGCTTCGAGCGAACCGCTCAAAGACATACGACTGCCGTTGTAAAGGTAGAACTCGGGCTTTTTCTCCGGCTTGTCCGGGTCGGACGAATCGTCGTAAATTTCGTGCGCATGGCGCAGATACGGTTTGTAGCGGACTTCCGAGTCAAAAGAGCCGCCGAGGCTGCCTATGACGCCACATACAGCCTTGGCTATGTAGATGTCCACACCGGCCTGTACCATGAACGAAGTGGTAAGATTCACTGTGGTCTGCTGTACGAGGTCCATCTTGAACTTATCGTCACTGCTCACGGCCCATTGCAAATCGTGTTCTTCGGGGTAGGCCAAAGATACTGCCGTGCTCACCTCGCCCTGGAGGGCCGAGCCGACGCAGAAGAACGGCGTCCACAACTTGCTTTGCACAGTACCCGAAGCCTCGACTTTAAGGCCTATACCGCCGGGGCGCGGAACAAAGTGTCCCGATTCGGTGCGCACAAAGCGCCCGTCGAGCCATCCGCGCACTCCCACAAAGGCGCCCGAATTGTTGAAAGCATTTTCGTGTATCGAGCGCTCGTGATCATCGCGAGTAACGGTTCGTTGCAGCTCGTAGAACACACCGTCCATATCATTGGCAAATCCCACCTTGTCAAGCATATCCGACATGGTGCCGCCGGGCAATATATTATAAGACATCGCTCCACGAATGACGTAGTCGCGACCTATCTTCTGCACTCCGATATTGAAAGGCAGGAAATTGTCTGTCGGCAATTCGACCTCAAAATCGGCAAAAGTCTGCTGGAACTCCTTGCCGAGGTCTTCCTTGGCGGACATCTCGGACACTCGTTCTTCGCCTATAGGCGTGTCATATTCCAGGCCGTCAGCCATATACATTGCATTCTCCGTCAGGTTCTTGAAGCGGCACAAGTCAATACGGTCACGGCTCTTGAGGGCTATGGTAACCATACTTTCGCGCTCATTATTGACCAGACTTCCGGGTATGCCCTCGTAGGTGGCAAACATATACTTGCATTGCGGATAGCGTCTATACTTGTAGTAATGACACCCTACGCCGTTGTAGCCCAAGTCTTTGTCTTCGACAAGTCCGAAGCCGACAATATCGTATCGCGGCGCCATGATGCCGGACAGATATTTGGTGACCAGAGGGAAAGTAACCTCGTTGGCGGTGCCGTCATACTTGCCCGTAAGAGCTTTAAGCGTAATGGAAGACAACGCTCCGGTATCACCCTTCCATTTGTCTTTCTCGGGATTTTTGCGTCTTTCCGAGATGGTGTAATCATTATAATACACAACAGTGATTGCCATCGTATTCAGCCCCTTAGGTCGGTATCCGCCTTCATACGCTATGCGCGTAGACGGTCCGTTGTAGACTACATCCTGCCATCCGGGGTCTTCCGCATCGACGCCGTCCACTCCGGGTGTGCGATAACGTACGGCCACAACATCGAAAGGACGTTTGCCGACGCGACGGCGCATCGGAAGTGTCAGCACCAGGTCATCACCCTCATATTTGGCCGTATAGCCTCCGATATATGCGGTCTGACCCTGTATTTCGGGTGTTCCGTAGAGTATCTGCGGCACATATCCGTCGGCAAAAAACGCATACTGTGAATAGACTCCCCCGTACATGGCTCTGACTACACTGATTTTGGCCATACCATTCACCATCTGCGGCGTATTATGCTTGGTATCGCTATCACCGGCCCAGTAAGTGATGCCGGAGGTTATCGTCTTGCCGGTAGAAGCGTCTACGAGGCGCACGTACATGTCGGTGACACCGGTGATACTGACGAGGTTTCGCTCGCGAGGCGAGCCGTCCTTAGCCACATCCACCATAATCGGACTCTTGGCATCGGAATACGAATGGACGCTTCGTACGACATCCAGTCTGCCGGGTATAAGCACCTTATGTGCCGCCCCCTCGGGCACGGTGTCTGTCACTGCAATCACTCGCTTGATGCCCTCCGGTTCGGTAAGGATCAAAGCGCGTTGTTTTCTGGTAAATTTGACTCCGTCGGCATCCGTGTAAATATTACTGCTGTACCATTCATTGCGGCCGTAAGTCCGGCGCTTGACTTCCCCTGCCTTTGTCTCATAGACCATCAATATGTCCTCGATGTCGGCCAAACCGGCACCGTTGAATTCCATATTGATGCAGTACATATTGTCGGTCTCGTTGTTCTTGTCGGTAAAGGTGTACTCGCGCAACAGGTCTATATCAGGCCAGTACAAGGCCCAGCGGTGTGTCTTGCCGTCTGACGGGAAGGCCAATCTTGTGAAGCCGCGGTTATTACGAAATTCCCTGGCCACGTCATAATCATATCGGCTGCCGGCACGCGCCACAGCGGTCGTCGTACCGCTGTCCGCATCTTTTTTCTCGACAAGCACTTGCCACCGCCCCCAACGCTCAGGGAAATTCTTGACTTTCACCTCCATGAGGTACGAGTTGTACAGTAGCTCATCAAGATCGTCTTGGTATATGCCGCGGTGGTTGTATTCATACACCTTTTTCCAATTTCTGGCCGCATAGGCATTGTAATAGTCCTTATACATGGATACAACCCAGCCGTTGTCGAAGTCTACGGTACTGTCTCTGAGCGATGTGGACTTGGCGATAGTCGAGCCTTGATAATTCTCGCCGTTGTTTAGTTTATAGACCACAATATTGCCGCAGAGCGCTTGGAGTGATTCATCACGGCCGCTTCGTCCGACACATTGCTCGACCCACGGGCGCGGTGTGCCGTCGGCATTATAGTTGCGGGCGCGGATGGTGAAGCGATAGTTGCTTCCGCTGCTGATTGTCCCCTCGCTTTGGAACATTGCCACGGCATAGCGTGTATCGATGTCTATGCCGAGCGTTCCGCCCTCATGCGTGTAGCTGCCGTCGTCTTCCGGCACGGGACATTCGCCGGCCTTGTAGTTGTACTTGTACCGATGTACATTGCTCCACTGCTTGTGTGGTATATTGTACCTGTCCACAACCAGTTCGACATCAAAGCCGTTGGTACGGTCAAGGCTGCCGGCCTTCACGTTAAGATAATACCTGCCTTTGTACACAATCAACGACTCTTGGCCGTAGAAGTCGCGTTCAAGCTCCGGATCTTTCGTGCCGGGCATATAAATATCTGCGGTGTAGGTCATCACGGCTTTTTCGCCCGATGTCTTGTGTCGGATGGGGATTTCCATAACATATCGGCACGAAGGCTGCAGGTTGCCGGAAGCATCATAGACCGCTGTCAAGGGAAAGCGTTTAGGTTCAAAGACTATGGATGGCTCAAGATACGGCCGATATGTATCACGGCCGTCTTCAGCCACTAAATATGTATAATTCTCGCCGGAGAATGTCGAGGCAACGGTGTCCGGATATGTCTTTGCATCGGCGTGCCGGAAGTATGCCTTGACGCCGCAGCGTCCGTCCTTGACTTCGGTAAAGTCAAAATCCCATTCTGAGGCACGGTCCACGCCATGTCGCAATGCAATACCGTCTATCGGCAGCGAACCGGACGACCCGGGAGTATAATAGAGTGTCGAGTAATAATCATCCGGGCGGTCAGACGAGCCGTCGACAGGGGCAAATATTGCGGTAACTGTCTGGCTGTCATATACACCGGTAATATTGTATTCGGGCGTGGTGGCGACGATGGCGCCGTTGCGTTCCCACCCCTTAAAGGTATAGCCTTGAGCGGCTTGTGCCTTTACGGTGGCTGTCGACCCTATGCGTATCTGCGTCAAATGGCTGACCGTCCCGCCTTCTTTAATGTTTTGGCGCACGGATACGGTGCAATACCCGTCATCCAGCGCTTCGGTGAGGAAGCGGCCCCAATTAGCATCGCTCCGATAGCGCGTATAGGCATTGCGCGGTACTTGCAGCACCACATCCCGGGCTATCTTGTCTGCAAGTGTGCCGGACGTGACCGGCGGTACCGGCGCATAGCTCACTATGGAAATCAGCTGGCACGGGTTATTGAAGGCGTTCTTACCCACGTATTTGATTGTCGAAGGCAGCACAAAATGATATGTGCCGTAATGGCTGTAACCGTATGGCCATTGGTAAACCTCGCCGCCATTGTCGCTCAATGCCTCGGATTCGATACGCTCGATGCCTTCGGGTATCACGATATTGCGCAGATAGGTGCAACACGCCAACATCCTCTTAGGCACCACCTTAAGCGATGCCGGCAATTCGACGGTCATCATATAGTCCATACGCTCGAAGGCGCTTTCGCCGACAGAAGTCAAAGTCCCGGGAAGCACCAAGGTGTTGGAGTCGTTGTTGTCGCGACGTACGGTGATAGGATTGCAATAGAAGAATGCCTTGTAACCGATACTCTGCAACCCGTAGTTAAACACGAATTTTATGCGGTTTGAGTATTCATAGCCCTTGGATTCGTAGAATTTGTCTCCCGCAAAGGCATAGTCACCTATATGTCGCATTGTGGAGGGCAGTCTCACCTCGCCGTAAATGCGGCAGTTGCGAGCAAAGTTGTTGGAAATTTCAGTCATACCCTCCGGAAGCGCCAGCGAGTATATGGTGCAGTCCCTGAACATTTCGCCGGGGAACACCGCTTGCATTGGCGAAAACACCAAGCACGCATTGGGGTGAGTCAGCGTCCCTTTGTGGAGTTTGGTCAACGATGACGGAAACTGAATGATAAACGGCTTGCTCGTATATCCGGTATTTATCAATTCGGTCTGCCCTTCGCTGCCTACCTCGGTCACAGCGTACTCGGTACCGGCATTTACTACTTTTTCGGGTATGACTATCCGAATTGTATCCTGACCTGACGTTTGGCCGGGCAGTCCGATACTGTCTACGCGAACGGTCTTTTGTACCGCACTCGTCACTGTGTATCCGACACCGTCCAAGACAAAGCGCTCGGCTAATGCCGGAATAACGGCATAAATACATAATGCGACAACCATAATCGCCTTCGTCGGCAACATCTGTCGTCTGTCTTCACTTGATGATGAATGGATCATGTCTATGGTATTATGTTTGTTCGTATATTTTGCGTAAGGATTGGTCGTAATCCGATTTCGGTCGGCAATAGCGTATAGGCGCCATAGTCCTATTCAGACATTATGAAGCATATAAATCACGGGTAAAGGTAAACAGTTTCGTCGTTATACGCGCATTCTCAAAAGGTATGTTTTTTTGTCGTTCAAAAAATATACCTCAAAACATCATCTCAGCGGAAAAAAAAAGTCGTCAGCGGAAAAAAAAGACGACCCCCAAAAACCGTGTATTACGGCTTGGGGGTCGTCGTATTGTCAGTCTACGCTCGCTATTGCGAGCTGCGTTGCGATTTTAGGCCTGGGGCATCTTGGTCTTTTTGCCGTAACCGTAAGCGGCATCCGATCCAAGTTCCTCCTGGATGCGGAGCAGCTGGTTGTACTTGGCCATACGGTCGGAGCGGCTGGCCGATCCGGTCTTGATTTGTCCGGCATTGGTAGCCACGGCGATGTCGGCGATGGTGGCATCTTCGGTTTCGCCCGAGCGGTGCGAAATCACTGCGGTGTAACCGTTGCGCTGTGCCAATTCAACGGCACGAAGGGTCTCGGTGAGCGAGCCGATTTGGTTAACCTTGACAAGGATGGAGTTGGCGCAACCCAGTTCGATACCTTTCTTGAGGTACTTAACATTGGTTACAAAGAGGTCGTCGCCTACGAGCTGGCAACGGTCGCCGATGAGGTCGGTGAGAACCTTCCAGCCTTCCCAGTCGTTTTCGGCCATGCCGTCTTCGATGGAATCGATAGGATATTTCTCGATAAGGCTCTTCAGGAACTGAGCTTGCTCGGCGCTGTTGTACTTGGGAGCGTCTGCGCCCTGTTTCCAAGTATAGTCATATACGCCGTCCTTGTAGAACTCGGAGGAAGCGCAGTCGAGGCCGATGGTAACATCCTTTCCAGGTACATATCCGGCCAATTCGATGGCCTTGATGATGACGTTGAGGGCGTCTTCGGTACCGTCAAGTGTGGGAGCAAAACCGCCTTCGTCACCTACTGCGGTGCTCAGACCACGGTCTTTGAGGACTTTCTTGAGGTTATGGAACACTTCGGTGCCCATGCGGATGCCTTCGCGGAAGCAGCATGCGCCGATAGGACGAATCATGAATTCCTGGAAGCAGATGGGAGCATCGGAGTGTGCGCCGCCGTTGATGATATTCATCATGGGCACGGGCAGTGCATAGGTGTTGCAGCCGCCAATGTACTTGTACAGAGGCAGGTCGAGATAGTCGGCTGCGGCCTTGGCCACAGCAAGGCTGACGCCGAGGATGGCGTTAGCGCCGAGTTTGCTCTTGGTTTCGGTGCCGTCGAGAGCTATCATAGTTTCGTCAATCTTGACTTGGTCAAGAGCAGACATACCTACGAGAGCTTCGGCGATAGGACCGTTGACATTGGCCACGGCTTTGAGGACACCTTTGCCCATATATCGATTTTTGTCGCCGTCGCGCAGCTCGAGAGCTTCGTTAACGCCGGTGGAGGCGCCTGAGGGTACGGAGGCGCGTCCGCGTGCGCCGGATTCGAGGATTACATCAACCTCGACGGTGGGATTGCCACGGCTGTCGAGTACTTCACGACCGATGATTTTTTCGATTTTCATAATGCGTTGATTATTAATGATGATTATAATGTTCGCGTACGTGTGCTTTTAGCAGTGCAAAGGTACGAATTTTTTTTCGGAGAACAGTCATATAGGCGCGCGCAACATCAGCGTATGGTTTAAAGGTTGTTAAAATCGTCATTCGGAATACACGAAATGCATATCTTGCGGTCTAATAAGTGAAAGCGCACTACGAGCGCCGCACCAATGCGAAACGCACTAACGATGGAAATACTACGCCGCACGCCCAAGACACCGCCATTCGACGACATCCTCGCCGAATACTACGAGCCGCTATACAGGCACGTGCGCCGTATGGTGGTGTCGCACGATGATGCCAAAGACGTGATGCAGGAAGCAATGCTGCGCATATTCCAAGGCCTCGACGGGCTCAAAGACCCCTCGGCTGTACGCACCTGGGTATGGCGCATAGCCACCAATGAGGCCCTGCGGCATCTCAGCCGGCGCCATGACACTGACACCGGACTTGACGATAAAGACCTGCCCGAACTCGAGGACGAGCCTTACGTCGACAACTCCGACAGACTGGCTACAGCCCTGGCCAAGGCCATGACGGTACTCACCCCGCGTCAACGACAAGTCTTCGACCTGCGCCACTATGACGGGATGTCTTTTGCGGACATCAGCGCCATTGCCGGGATGGCCGAGGACACCGCACGAGCCACATTTCACCAGTCACGCGCCAAGCTCAGGGACATCCTCCAAAGCATGGACATACATCCTTAAGACACACTTCTCTCATCTGATAATATAAAAGCTATGACAGACAATAAACACGACAACGACATCGCAGGCTTCTCCCGTCGCGACATATACACCGTACCCGACGGATTTTTCGAGGCCGAGAAGCAACGCCTGAGCGCACTGGCACGCGGCCCGTGGCAGGCACGCCGACGCCGCAACCGTCGTCTCCTTTGGGGCACAACGGCCACCGTCACCGCAGCCGCAGCCATCGCATGCCTCGTGGTGATACGTCCATCGGACACACCGCAACCCGAGACTCAGACACCCGAAGGCATTCAGACACTGGCGCAAGCCTCATCGGACAGCCGCATGTACCTCGACATGCCGCAAGAAATGATTGACAACGACCTGTTCATGAACACATATTGAGACAAAAAACATCCTACAACCATCTAACACACACGCACATGACACGACACCTCCATTGGATAATCGCCATAATGCTTATAGCCTTGGCTCTTCCCGTCCAGGCCAAGCGCCCGTGGCATCAGCGACAAGACCGTCCCGACATCCCGGCCATAGCCGCACGGCTGGCCAAAGCAGCCGTAATGAATGACGAACAGACAAAGACATTCACATCCCTGTTCATCGAATGCAACACCGAGATGGAGAAAATACACGAAAGATACCGCCTCGAAGACGGCAAATCACTATCATCCAAGCAAATCGAACAAAACACCGACAACCGTTTCGCTATGGCTCGCGCCATCCTCGACCTGCGCGAAAAGTACTACAACAAATACAAGCGTTTTCTCTCCCCCGAACAGATAGACCGCGTCTATCGCACCGAAAAGCGCCTGATGGGTCCTCCTCCCGGCGGCCACAAAAAATCGGGTAAAGGCAAAGGCCGGCGGCAGCGGCATCAAGAGCCGCCGCCACCTCCGCCGATACCTTGAACTCCGAACGGACCTCCGACACCACGGATTGTCCGAACGACACCGAGACACACAACTACACTAATCCACGACAACACACACATCAATAACAATCGCAAAAAAACCTTCAACAGAAGGTTTGGTAAAAGGGTTTTTAACAACAACATCTAAACCAAGTAACTGAAAGAAAGAGAATCGGAGCCGACCGCGAGGTTAGCTCCGATTTTTTTATCCGGACAGCACAATGCACCGGCTCGGTATACTGCAAGTAGTATGAGCCAAGACTAAACATATCTGAATTTTATATCAGATGCGTCACGCAGATTCTCTTATATTTGTTTCCAATGCCAAGTGCAAACGCCGTTTGATCTTTGATTATCAGTTCGCCCTTCTGCAACCCGGCGATAGCGGCACGGACACTGTCCAGCTCCTTGCCATTGACTCCGAACAAGTCTTTAATTACTTGGTTGTCTATGGTTTGCTGTTTCATTATGAGCGGATATTGGGCATTTGCGTAAAAATCAAAATACTTGCTCTTGAAGTCAGCCATATTCTGCGTAGCCAGGATGATGGACAGGCCCTTATTGCGGCCTACGGCAATAAGCTGACGGAGCGGACGATTGTCAAAGCCAAGCATATAGTGTGCCTCGTCTATAATGGTAAAATGTCTGATTTGAACATATTCGTCATTGACTTCCTGTTTGTCAAGCTCTGAGTAGATGTCATTCAGTTTGGATACAAGGAAATAGACAATAGCCTTGGCTATCGGTCCGTCCTTGGGATATCCGTCCATTTTGATAATGAAACAATCATCGATGAGGTTTGCCCTATCTTCGGTGTCAAAAATCTTTGCCTTGCAAAGCTGATTAAGTACCGACGAAATTGTATCATCCTTTTCGGGGTCTTTCATACGTCCGCGATATTTAGCCAGTATAAGATCAAAGCTGATAGGCTTGCCTTCGGTCGATTTGTAGGCATCCACTATGGCATCGCTCAGGCGATTACTCATACTCGCACTTGCCGAGACTCGATCTATGGCACTCAACGCCGAGGCCATCTCCGTTGCATACAGATTGATTTCCGTGATGGGGTGCCCCGAAAAATCACGAAACGGAGTAAACGGCAGCGGCCGTTCGATAGGGTCAAGTATGGCCGAACGGTCTACGTCAAAATGTGTCAACCAATGTCCATTGGCCGGGTCGCTGAACTCGCCTTTGTAATCAAACAATAGGAAATTGACAGGATAGCGCGACTCAGAGGACAGCGAGCGAATTTGCTGCATAAGCACGGCCAACAAATTGGTTTTGCCCGAGCCGGTGGCTCCGGCTATTATTATTTGCGAATTGGTGATTGACCTGCTATTTATGTCAAGGGTCGCCTCCATTTCTTCGTCTCCGTAATTGCCTATAAGGAGATTTAGCGCCGGGATGTTCTGCGATGATGCCGCCTTATTCGTAATTACAAAGAGATAGTTGTTGAGATTGGACTCGTCAAGTAGGTAGTCTCGACCTCGGAGAATCTCGGCAGCTATAATGCGCGACAATGTCGTATTGTCCGTCAAATCAACTTCGACATCTGCATATCTGATTTTCAATAAAGCCGAATATAATGGTGCAAGGTTATGAAGCGTGAAAAAAGTCGGGACGATACGCGCCGACGATTTTGAAAGTTGTATACCCTTGAAATCTTCGATGCTGCGTTTGCCCGAAAGCCCCAATCCGACAAGGAAGCAAATGCGCATCACCTTATTTAAGGGGAAGGTATAGTGCTTTTCCGAGCCGACAATTTGCGAGAGATTAACCTTTGATTCGATACATTCCTTGACAGAGGCGAGTTCGTCATACATTCCCTCCATCTGACGGGTATTGGCAAAACTTAATACTTTACTCATGGTTGCAAATTATTGATTTAGTTCAACGCCGAAGTAGCCGTCGGACACCGTAGTGCTTTGTGTAGCCGGGTCACGATGCAGCGTATAGGTCTTGGATATGAACGGCTCGAGTTTAATGTAATCGCTGTCGGTGCGTATCTCGGAAGTGGTACATAGCAGGATGGTCTGTTCGGCCAGTTGAGGAAAGTATTCCTCCATCAGTGCATCGCGGCTTTCGTTGTCAAGCACGCCCATCACAGTGTCTATCATCACCGGAGGATTGTAATCTCCGAGGTTGCGCAAGACTTTCAATAGCACTTGTATGAAAATTTGTTTCGAGGCGGCATTGAGCTGGTTGAGCGAGATTTCGTTTCCGGCGGTATGATACATTTTAATATTAAAGTTTTCCATACTGTCACTCAACTCGATACGTCCGATATGACCTTTGTAGGACACCAGCAGTGTATTAAGTTGTTGTTGCATCTCGCTTTCGATTTGCGCTTTTTTCTTTTTGAGTAACTTGTCTGCCACCTTCTCAAAGAAAGGCTTGAGTTTGGCCAAAGTATCATACTTGACATCCGGTTCTTGCTGGATTTGCACGTCATATTGGTGTATGCGTTTGTCCAGACGGCTGATTTCGCTCTTAATTTGTACGCTTTTGTCTTGTAATTCGGCAAGTTGGCGCTGCGTAGCCTCGTAGGTGCGTATCAGTTCGTCATTTCCACCGGTCTTAGTGCGCTGTAATGTCGTTTTTTGGTCGCGGAGGTTGTCGAGCAGCGAAATCTGCGTCTCGAGGTCTTGACGCTGTCGGTCAAGGGTGATAAATTGATTTGTCCCGCCGCGAGCCATAAGCGAACGAAGGGCCGAAACCTCATCTCTATCAAGATATTCGTACGGGTCGGGGCGGTTGGTGGCATTTTGGAGGGCAACGATATGGGTGACCACATTATCCTCGTCTACATCGGCCGAGCACAGCGATAGGTCTTTGAGGTATTCTATGATTTTGGACGTAACATCGCGCAGAGTTTCTATCGGATATGCTCCGGTGTTTTCTTTCAGCAGTTCTTCTTTGATACGAAGTATATTGTTGATTTCTTGTGATATATTGGAGGCAAGTTTAGGGAGGAATACATTGATTTCGATGTTTTCCATAAAGTTGCGCAAGTCTTCTGCATAAGTGCCGCAACGCTTCACAATGTCTTCTATGCGTGCCGATACAGTTTGAATCCTCTTGTTGAGGTCGGCACTCTGCTGCGCTCCCGCTTTGGCTCGGTTGTACTCTTCTTCGACAGACGACAGGTATTTGAAAATTCTGTCTTGCTCGGCGGCGTTGACATCCAGCTCGGAGGTAAGCGCCTCTTTTCGGGCGCACAGTTCGTTGTATTCTTTTTGCTCCTGCTCGGCTTGTAGACGTGCCTGACTCCATTCTTGGAGCAGTCGCTCGGAAGCTCGTTTGAGCTGCAAGTATTTCTGGAAGCCGAGAACTTTCTCGAAGTTGTCGCGAATGGTCTGCGCAAAGACGTTCTTTTTCAGAAGCTCGCCGGACTGCATTGCATCAAACAGGAAGTACTGACTCAGCTCCTGCGGCAAGTTTGCCTTGATGATTTTGTTGACTTGCTGCTCACTGATTGCGCGGTCTTTGGGCGCGCTCATTGTACCGTACACAAAAATATTGCCGTTCATATTGAGCGATACGCTTTCCAGAGGCCGACCTTGCGAGCTGAGCCGATACGTCCGCTTGAGTATGTATTTCTGTGTCTGCCCCAGCACCTTGCCCACAAATGTTATCTGTAACTCGATAACCGGAGGGACGCTGTCGAGTGCTCCTTGATTCAGCAATTCGTTGAAGTGCTCGGCATTGTCTATTTTCAGACCGTAAAGGGCACCGCTTATGGCTTCGAACAGTGTGGTCTTGCCGCCGCCGTTGCCGCCACCTATCAGGATGATGGGTCGTTCGTCGTCCACCGACAAATCGAGGTCCAGCGAAAGATAGGTCTTGTAATTGGATATTTTGACTCTCTGTATCAGCATGGCTGTTGGCGGATTTTGTTGATGGCGGCACGGATAATTTCTTCGGTGTCGCTGTCACTAATTTCTATTGCCTCGACTTTCTTGGCGTGATAGACTCGGAGTATCTCTTCGCTGAGCCAGTCGAAGTCTATGTCTTCGGCCTCGCAGATGCCCTCGATTGTCGAGAGGTCCTCGCGACGGATGCCGTAGTGCACAAATTTGTTGTCTATTCCTCTGTTCATGGTCTGTCTTTTGCGGATTTACGCATTTCGGGGGTCAAACATGTCCCAACCGGTGAGGTCGGAGGTATTCTCTATGGGTAGCCGACTGTAGAGCCAGTAGTCACGGCCTTGCGGTTTGATGATGATGCCGCCGCGCAGGTCGGCGCCTTTGGCGTTCTCGCCTTGCATGTACGCGTGCAGGGCGTTATGCTTCTGCGGCGCGTACGCATCGCTTTCCTCGGTCTTGGTGTCGAAAAGGTAGACGCGGCCGCTGCGCATACGTATCACAAAATCGACATAGAACAGCGCCTTTTCGCCGTTGCGGTCATACTCAACGGCGTAATTCTGCCGTCCGCTGTCGCCGTTTTTGTACCACCAGTCGATATATTGGGTATTGGCTTCAAGGAAGGCGATAAATTCGTCTTCTTGACGCGAGCCGCCGTCATTGAGCCGTACGTACGGATCGAGGGCGTGGTTGGCGATGTCTGACACGGCGTGATTGGTCTCGCTGTCGTATACGCGCTCTTCGGGCACGCTCCACTCGTATTGCTTGAGCGGTCGGACGGCGCGGCCACGCTTGAGGTGGCGTATCCGCATATATTCTTCGAGGGCATTGTCAATGATGCGGCTAAACTTGGGCTGATTTTCGTGGTACAGCACGACTTTCTTGGCCTCTGTCTCAAATAGGCCGAGATAATCCTCGAGTATACCCAGCAAGTACGTGGCTATGCGGTCGGTACGGCCACCCTGACGATACTCGAATTGTCCGCCTTTTTGGTCGATATATGCACGGAAGACGCGGTCTATCTCGCCGGCGGTGCGTGCAAATTTGGCCTGCTCTACCCTGAGTGTCTGTTGTTCGTTCTGAAAATGAACGTTCTTGGGTACGGATATATTGATATTACGCACATCCAGGCGTAGCATATTGGATACAATACGGCGGTTTTCGTCTATGACGGCGTTGCCGGTGTCGGGCAGCGGTGTCGGCGGCTCGTCACCTCCCATGGCGGCCAGGTCTGCGAGGCTGAAAAGTCCGCCATTTTGCTGCATCTTGAAGTATTTGACGGCTTCGGACTCGAGCACGCGGCGGAAGTCGGGACCGAGGTAATTGTGCTGAGCGTTAGGACGGTCGGCATATACCGAGGGCAGGATGACGTTCTGCAAATCGGGACGCCGACGCGCCACAAGGGCGTCCTTGAGGATGTAGTCTTGGTCGGCGGCTATAATCTGTATCTTGTCTTTGGAGATGTCGGTGTAGACATATCCGATATTGAGCGAGTCTTTGGGATAGTGCTTCTGCTCGGGCATACGCAGGATGCGCCCCACGGTCTGCACCGTGAAGGTATCACTCTGCAACTTGCGGAATATCAGCAGCACTGCCGCACGCGGGCAGTCCCAGCCCAGGGCTATGGCTTCCTTGAACAGAAGCACCTGCGCATCATTGTCGCCGCGCTCCAGCCCTTCGAGGTTGTACTTCTCTTTGGACAGCCATACGGCCATACGGCCGTTTTCGATTGTAATATCTTGACCGGCAAGGTATTGCGTAACAGTCTCGTATACCGCCGTATCCTCGGTGGTCATGGTCTCGCTGGTGTCGTTGGGCAGCTGTACCAGCAGCAGCGGCTTGATGTAATCGATGCCTAAGGACCGGTAATCGGCGGCCAATTGCTCGCGCTTGGCAAGGGCGACTTTCAGCAACCGTTCTTCCATCGAAATGGCGCCCAGCCCGGTGGAGGCGTCGATGTCTATGTCGGAATTGAGAACTACTTCTTTCTTAATCATCTCGGCGTCGATGACGTCGCGGCGGTAGACTTTGACCATCTCGTCAAAGCGCGTGGTCTTGGGCGTGGCGGAGATGCGCAGCTCGACTTCGGGACGGATATTGTCAAGCACTTGCGCGGTCTTGTCGGCGGTCTTGGACCAAAAGAGGTGTTCTTCGTCGATGACGGCGACGATGGGCAACCCTTGGTCGCGGGTGCGCCGCACAATTTCGTAGAGGCTGACGCCGCTCTCGCTGTCGCGCACTATGCGGTTGTTGTCTCTGACAATACTCTCCCAGTTGATGAATAGTATCTCGCCGGGCTGTATGCCTTCTTCTTGGTCGAGCTCGTCGAACATCACGGGCGTCAGCTTGCGCGTCTCGCCAAAGGCGCTTTTGAGGCTGCGGTAGCTCTGCAAGTGCAATTTGCGCGGCGCAAACCATATAAAGGCACATTCCGTATAGCGGCTGTCGCCGCGGTTTTTCAGCTCGTCGACGATGCCGGCCAAGGTAGCGCACGCCATCACGGTCTTGCCCGCACCCGTGGGCGCTTCGAATACAATCTTGCGGCGCTCGCCGCCTATGTCGAGCAGGTGTATAGTCTTGTCTATCAGCTCGGATATGGCTCGCTGTTGGTATTGGATGTCTTTC
>UMFR01018922.1_pt1 | contig 18264 bp, 31 predicted proteins | sample 1965041 | NCBI WGS metagenome assembly UMFR01 (sample SAMEA4836049, study PRJEB28245) | human gut metagenome | biome: gut microbiome; material: fecal sample | place: Denmark | collected 2008
GTTGTAGAAATATCTGAATGTCCTAAACGTTTAGATATAATGTAAAGGTCAATGTTTTCTGATAATAAATAAGCAACGTGAGTGTGTCGCAGACTGTGGAAGTGAAAACTAGGTTTATCGATTCCCAGTTCTTTTAAACACATTCTCAAAGTTTTATTTACCGCTGAAGATGTTGGTATCGTATTATATTGATTAATGAATACCATATCATGATTATTTTGTTTTAAATCTTGTAAGTAATCAAGTGTGTTTTGATTAACTCTAATTATTCGCTTAGAAGATTCATTCTTAGTTGGTTGGAATTTTTTAGTTGTCTCATTCCAAGATTTATTGATGTCTATCGTGTAAAAATTGAAGTTAATGTCTTTCCATGTTAAAGCTTGAATTTCACCTAATCTAGCTCCAGTAGCAATCGCAAGCAAAATCATATACTTAGCTGTGAAATTGTGGTTAAGCGTATCAGTTAAATAATTAGTTAGTTTTTTAGTTTCTTCAATGTTTAGATAGTCAATTTTTCTAGTTTTCTTTCGATTGTATACAATATCTGTTCCTGCTATAAAATCTTTTATTACATCGCCGTCGTACATTGCATCCTTAACACAAGCATGATATAAAGAGTTAAATTTTGAAACGGTAGACTTAGCATGGTTCTTACCAAATTCAGCTATAAATTTACGATATAAGCGTCTATCCATTTCTTCAATAGGAATACCACTCAAATGTTTTTTAAGCACGTTAAAAGCATTTTTATACGTTAATTTGGTACGTTCTGAAACTGAAGATTCTTTATAAGTTTCAAACCAAGACCAGAAGTATTCTGGAAAGGGTGTCTTTGAATTTTGAGAAATAAAATTACGTGCTTTTAAATTCTCTAATTCATTAGCATAAATTTGTGCCTCACGCTTAGTTTTAAAACCACTTTTAGATTTAAATTTACGAACACCATCTTCATACCATGACACAGTAGCACGATACGTTTTACCACGTTTGATAATAGTTCCCACAATAATCACTCCCTAAATCTAAGAGTCTAATTGTTTACGACGATTATTAATTAATTGTTCTAATTCTATCAAATCATCTAGAGTAGCTTTATTTCTAATAAAACTTCTGGCACTACTTCTAGATGCTAAATAGGAACGATGTTCTCTATTTTTTTCATTCCATTTTTTACTTGCTTTTTTCTGAGATAAACTTTCAACCATTAAAAAAATACCACCTTTATTAAACTTAAAATCGCAGTTGCTACAATAGCACCAATTATCCATTTAAAATATTTTTCTTCTTTGTTCATAATGTGTTAAGATATTGACAAAGGGGTAAAGCCCAATTTGAACTTTACCCTTTAATTTATTTGTGGAATAGAGTTTCGATAATTGACTTGATAATTTCAAGTAATACTGTAACTGGTGCCGCCCAAGCACCTATTGCTGTATACTTGACTATCTTGACTTTATCGGACTCTTTTTTATTTTTCTTTGCCAAACAGTTTCACCTCCTGTCTATATTTATATTATAGTATATGTACTATATAAAGTCAACAAAAAAAACCAAAGAAAAAATCAAAAGTTGTTGTGAAAATATGAAAGTGTAACAGATTGTAACAGATAGGGTAGTTTAATCTGTTACACCTTATAAACGTTGATATAACAATGTTTATAGATAATTTTTAGAGTTATTTATAAAAATTCTAGTTACACTTTATTAGCGTTTATATATCAACGATAATCAAGGTTTTGTAACAGATGTAACAGATAAAACCCTATTTCTTATATATTTTTTAAAAATAGAAATAGAATAGTTTAAATATTTAATATTACTATATAATTAATACTATTATATATAATAAAAAATATATAATATAGGGGGTTCAAAAGTCGTTACATCTGTTACACTTTCTCTGAAACCCTTGTGGGAGTAAGGCTAAAGGGTGTAACAGATAGTTGGCTCAATCTGTTACAATCTGTTACAACTCGTTACACTTTAAAAAGTTTATGATAGGGTGGTATAATATGTTTGCAGCGTTGACGACTGTCTTGATAACACCTATCCATTTAGTGTACAGACTTGGGTAGGTGTTTTTTATTTTCCAAATTAAACTGACAACAACTATAAATCTTGATATAACTGGGATAGCTTATTTTCCAAGTTAAATTTAAGGTAATAAAAAAGAACAACTGACGATACACAGAATCAGCTGTTCTAAAATAACCAATATTGATTTTTGGTCTCTATTAGCTAACGGTCTTACCGTTATTTCCTTAATTCAATTATATCATATATCGAATATGCTATAATAAATTTAGGTGATGATAATGAATTATACAAGTGGTGGTAATAAAGGTGTTGTGCCAGAACGTGGAAAGGGACCTGCTCCAGTGCCAAAAATTACTGGAAAAGAAGATATTAATAACGATAAGGTAGATTACAAATTTGATAAATTATGCAATAAAATAGATTTTAAATTCGATCTTTTAATTTCTAAGATTGACAATCAAATTAAATTACTTCGGTGGATTATAGCCTTATTAACTACTGGTGTTGTTTTACCTGCAATAACTTACGTTATAAAAACAATCTTCTTGAAATAAGGGTGGTGATTACATGTACATCAATCAAGCAGTTAAGCAAGCGTTAAAAACAAATAAAGGAATGACTAGAGCTGATTCGCATATAGTTTTATTTCCAACTTCATCTGCCTTTGGTTGTATTTTAGTTGTTCCATGTGATTCTAAAAATTTTAAATCTAGCATAAGATGGAATCCAAATGCAGAAGATTTAATAGCTAATGACTGGGAAGTGTTATAAAATAAGCCGTACAACCAAATGTACGGCTTTTGTTATTTTATTCATGATTATTATTTTTTAATAACCCAATGATTTGTTCATTTTGTCTGATTAAAATCCAATTTTGTTCTAGAATAGCTGCCAAATAAGAAGGGGTTAGAGATTGAGTAGATCCTTGTAAACCTAAACCTAATAGCATTAGTCTGTTACCTGCTATTTGATTTGTAATATCTTCAACTTGTTTGTATGTATCTGGAGATAATGTATTTAGATTTCGTTTGGCTAAATAAGCTAATGATTTGCGCTCATTCTTTGATAATTGATTGATGTCTGATATATTAAATTTTTTCATTGCACTCATCAAATCATTAAAATCATTCTGAATATCTGTTGTCGATAGTTGTGAAACATCTTTGGGGCTTAATCCAAGCACTTCCATATGTTTTATACATAACATGTTTCCGTCTTTAGTTTTGAATGAATTCGTCATCATTCCTATTTTTTCATTATCTATTAAACACATTCTTGTCATTTTAATTACTCCTTTGAATTTTATTTATCAAGGTGCTGAACTGCATAATTAGCTTCTTCTGGAGTAAATTGTTCGCCAGAATCAGAAGTTAATTGATCATAGATTGCATCCGGTGACATGTTTTGTTCTTCTTGATAATCTTTAGCTTTCTGCAATGCATTTTTATTCCAATTAGCTTTAATATTGTTAATAGCATAAGTGGCAGCTTCAGGAGAAAATTTTTCACCGTAATCTGATGTAAGTTGATCGTAAATAGCTTTTTTAGACATGTACATTCTATTAGCATATTCTTGGCCTTTAATTAAAGCAGAAATATATTCTCTTGGGATTTTCTTAGAGCTGCTTTCAGATGATTTAGCAGCTTTAGATACTTCTTTTGCTATTTTTTTATTTTTACTTTCTAATATGCTTGAAGATTTTTCCTTTCGTTCTGACTCTTTAATTGAAGAACTTTCTGCTTTGCTACTTTCAACTGCTTCTTGATGTCTAGATTCTGGAGTATCTCCTAATGCTCCAAAACTAGCTAAAGCAAATATAATAGCTAATGCATACCAACGTTTCTTTTTAGAGTTATTGTTATTCCATCTAAATATGAAATAGGCAATGGCTAACATAAGTAAAAACATTAGTATTCTTAACGGTAAAATCATAATGATAACTCCTTTATTTTTATGTATCGTTTTTAAATATTCACAAACCTGGCTAATTCTTCTGGCAAACCATAGGATCTAACAAAATCATATTTATTAAACGACTCATTTAGTTCTAAACCACTCAATAGCAAATAGAAAGCAAATCTATTAGCTTCTGCTTCAATCTTAGGTATATCGTACCCAGACATAAAAGCCCTATAAAAAGTAGTAGAATTATTAGCGTGTTCTACAACATGCCCTAGTTCGTGAGCTAAAACAAATTTTCTTGTGTGCTCAGATAGGTTGTCTAAAATACCTATTGTTGTTTCTTCATCGCTTGTGACTTTCATCGCCAAAGTGCTAGGCGGTAGTAAGTCTGTATTGCAAACAGATACACCTAACTCTCTTAGTATAGTTTCTGGGTCACAAGTACCGTATAGTTCAATTAATGAATTGACGTCATTTTTTAGTGTCACGTAATCACCGCCTAATTCATATCTTTCTTTTTCTTAGCTTTCTTTCTATTAATAGTCATTAATAAATTTAGAGCGGATAAAGTAGCTTCTTTATCTTCGTCACTCATAGGTTCTCCGTAAAAATTTATAGAACCTTCGTCATTCAGTCCTTTCATCATTTTTTCAGCTTCAATACCTATATCTATTTTTTCTTGTGGTGATAAGTCGTATTTATCGTTAGACCTACCAAGCAAGTAATCCGTAGATACTCCAAAATAATCAGCTATTTTCGATAGTTTATCAGCAGAAGGAGCTTGCTTTTTTAGAGAATATAGGTAGTTTTTGCTAAAACCAAGTTCTAAGGATAATTCTTTTAGAGTAATATCTCTTTTCTTTGCAAGCTCCTGGATACGTTCAAGTATTGTCATAATAGCAATATCGTCCTTTCCAAAAAGCTAGACAAGAAAAAAAGTATAAAATAATTGGATAATTTTGTTGACTATCACATTATTATGGGATATACTATTTCTTGTAAGTTAAGTTGTCAGTTAATAAGCAACAATATGAACATAATTATTTCCGCCAAGATTGATTATGAGTCTTTTTGTTGTGCTTATTAACTACGCTTTAATAGTACATTATTGTGGGTCAGTAGTCAATGTTTTTTCATAAAAATGTTCTATTTAAAGCTTACTTCAAAACTTACTTAAAAGCTTACTTAATAGGGTGGGCGGGTAGGAATAAAGGAGTGATTAAAGTGCCAGAAACAAAGGCAGGTAGAGATAAGATTGTGGAGTATCTTGAAGAGAATGACATTTCAGTTACCTCATTAGCTGTTGCGTACGGTATTAAAAAACAAGACATGTCCGACTTTTTAACTGGGCGAAAGATAACACCTAGAGGAAATCGAGTCATTTTAAAAATCATTTCAGATTTAAGAATTAAATAAGGAGAAATTGAAATGAACGAATTGGTGATTATGCATGAACGACAAGCTGTTACTACTAGCTTGATTTTGGCAGAAGCTTTTGAGAAAGAACATAGGAATGTAATTAGAACGATAGAGACAAAAATAGGAGAGCTCAATTTTGAGCAGTCCTCAAAAATGTTCTCCAAAGGAGAATATACAAACACTCAAAATAAACAACAACCAATGTACTATCTCAATCGTGATGGGTTTACGTTTATCGCAATGGGATTTACAGGACGTAAGGCAGATGAATTCAAGCTCAAATATATTGAAGCATTTAATCGAATGGAAGAGCAGATTAGAAATCAATCACTACAAGTTCTGAATCAATCAACGGATGATTTAAAACGAGCAAACTTACTATATAAGATCGCAAATTTAACTTCTGATGAAGAATTAAAAGAAGAATCTTTGAAATCTAGTTATGAATTAATAACAGGAAAATCAATTCATCAAAAGAAAACAGATTATCAAAAACTATATGAAGCTGTCACTGAAAGATTATGGCGATTCCGTAGAAGATAATCTAAAAGGTGCAATACGTTTTATTAGAGTTTGGAAAGGATGATTTAAATGGATAATTTAGCTTTGTTTTTGTCAATTCTTGCATTGGTTTCTGCAATTCTTGGAATGTTTCAAAATAAGTAGGTGATTAAAAATGTTTATCAATACTAAGAAATTTAAAGATTGTGAAGATGAGATTTTAGAAACTTTCGATAGATATAATTTCAATATTAATCAAGCAAAATACGTATTAGAACACGTTACAGAAAAATTAAATAGTCATGCTTATATTGTGTTTCCTGATTACAAGGACGGTGATTTAAATGGAAGCATTTCAAATAAACGTTAATCAAGATTATCTAAGCAATCTTGTTAATCAATTCTTTAAAGAATCACTCAACGGTGTTACATGGGGCATCAATGAATTCAGAAAACATTGTTGTTTCAATAAGTCAGCTGAGTGGGTAAGGCGTTATGTAATTCTACCATTCGCTGATGAGATTGATTTTGATAAAGGTGGTTGGTGCTTAAATCCACACGGTGGAAAAGGCAAGAAACAAATGATTTTTGCTAAATCAGCTTGTGAGTGGATGGAAGATAACAAACGAAGAATTGATTGGAAAGGAAAGGTATGAATGGAACCTATATTAGTAGTTTTGATTGGATGCTTAATTTATGTATCAGTTTTTGTATTAGTAAGTTGGTTAAAAGATATTTTCACTGGAGGTAAATAAGTAATGAATAGTACAGGCAAAGGTTTCATAAATTTAAGTTCTTTAGTAGCAATTTTTTTTAGTGGATTAAGTTTTGGAATGGGTCACTTGTATATAGGCTTTGGTTTCGTATTTTGGTTTGCTTTATCGTTAGTAGCTTTGACAGAAATACGCAAAGATGAGGAGGAAATAAAATGATTGGTTTATCAATGTTGGTTGTAGGTATCCTAGTGGGGCTTATGTTAGCTCCAATGGTTGACGGTATAGAAGACGGTACTTTTTGGAATTGGAGCGATGAAGATGGAAGTAATCGGTAAGTTTGTTTGTAACGCTTGTTCTAGAGTTTTTGAAATAAACGGTGTTGGAGAAGTCAATTATTGTCCGTTTTGTGGAAGCTATGAGGTGTATGTAAAAGATGATAGGGATTAAAAATTTTAAAAGTCATGCTAATAAATTGAAGAAGTTAAACAAAAGATCTAACCAATGGACTGAGTATGTGACAGAAGATTCATTTGTGTATGGCTACGGTGGGTGTTTAGTTAAGATTCATAGTAACTTAGATCAAAAAGTCAAAGACGATAAGAAACAAGATTTTGTTGAGAAGTTATTCAAAGAAAATCGAGACAAAAAAGAAACATTTACTTTACCAGTTAAACCGATGAAGCAAATGTTTCAAGTAATCAGTCATCAATGTAAAATTGCAAAAATTAGCGTTAAAGATAACACCATGATTATCAGACCTGATGTTTATGGGGTTTTCGATAATGCTAAATATCATTTCAATAGCTATTATAGCATACCAAATATTGAATTTGCAATTAACACTAAAATGATTGAGAGTTTGTTCGTAATGCTGTACAACGAACAAATTACAGACATTAAAGTTGGATATGATAATTCACTCAAGCCAATATATTTCTCAAATGATGAATTAGAAGTGTTGGCATCACCATATCGTTTGCCAGGTTTTGGTGACGAAAATCATGTAATTTGGGAGTATTTGAAAGGGTGTAATAACATTTGACCAAAATTAAATTGTTTAAACATCAAGAAGATATTTTAAAAGAAACAAAAGATATGAATAAAGTAGCTTACTACTTGGATATGGGTCTTGGCAAGACGTTTGTAGGTTCTGAGAAGTTACACCAGTTAAACAAACGAGCTAACTTATTGATTTGCCAGAAGTCATTGATTCCTATGTGGATCAATCACTTCAAAACGTATTATAAGTATCAAGTTTTTGATGGTACTAAATCAACACAATTAAACCAAGTATTAAATAGTTATGGAAAGTTAAGACCATTCATTTTAATTATTAATTACGATTTAGTTTTTAGACGTGATCTCAAATCAGTTTTCAGACATGATTTTACATTGATGTTAGATGAATCTTCCATGATTCAAAACGAAAAAACTAAACGTACTAAATACATTTTAAAAATGCATCCAGACAACATTATTTTACTGTCTGGTACTCCAACATCAGGTAAATATGAACGGTTATGGAGTCAAGCACATTTATTGGGTTGGAATATTACTAAATCTAAATACAACAAGATTTATGTAAATTGGGACACCATGTATTTAGGAATTCAGAAATTTAAAGTCGTTAATAAAGATCATCCGTACAAGAATGTGCAGCGTTTAAAAAGGAAACTTAGAGAACATGGAGCTGTATTCATGAAAACAGAAGATGTTTTTGAGTTACCAGAACAAAATTTCATACCGATTAAGGTTAAACAATCAAGTAATTATCGAAAATTTTTAAAAGATAAGTACTTAGAATTTGATAATCAAGAATTATTAGGAGATACAGCCTTAACTTATCTCTTAGGATTAAGGCAATTGTCAGGTATGTATTCTAAAGAAAAATTAGATCGATTATCAGATTTGATTGATTCAACAGAAGATAGATTGATAATTTTTTACAATTTTGAACGTGAATTAGATGAGATTGTAAAAATTGCTAAAAACAAAATACGTCCAATATCAATTGTTAATGGTAAGACTAAAAATCTAACCAATTATGAAACTAAGGACGATTCAATTACCTTAATTCAGTATCAAGCTGGATCAATGGGATTAAATTTACAAAAAGCTAATAAAATTGTTTATTTTACTCCACCACAACAATCAGAGTTGTATGAACAGTCTAAGAAACGCATCCATCGGATCGGACAGGAACGATCGTGTTTCTATTACAACTTAATTGTTGAAAAGTCAGTAGAAGAACGAATTTATCGAGCTTTAAAAGAAAGGAGAGATTACACTGATGAACTCTTTAAAAGTGATTTCGATTGATGGAGAAGAGTTTCAAATGACTGAAGATGAGATTTTAAAAGTCATGACTGAATACATTAAGAAAAAACGAGAATGGACTAGAAAAGTAGATTCATTAATTAAGGCTGGTAAAGGTTCTATGGTTAATGAAATTAAGGTTCCAACAGTAAAAGGACATAGTGTAGGTAAAAATTGGAATATTCAAATAAGGAGTATAGAAGAATGAATGAATTAACAGAATTTGAACAAAGTAACATTGCATTATTCAAGGATCTAAAGTTATTAGATAACAGCATTAAGGAACTTCAAGACAAACAAAAGAAATACAAAGATGAGTTAGTAAAACAAATGGAACAATACAACGTTAAATCAATTGATAATGACTTCGTAAAAGTTACTTATGTTGCTCCAACCCAATCAACCAGTGTTGATTTGAAAACTTTTAAAGAAAAAGAACCAGAAGAATACGATATGTTGTTGAACGATTATCCTAAAGTAACTAATCGCAAGGGTTATGTACGAATTAAGGTGAAGTAATGGCTGGAGAAAAACGATTTGAAAAAAAGGTTGAAAAATATCTAGAGAGTCAAGGAATCTACCAAAACAATACTAAAAAACAAGATAAGACAATCAAAGATAATGGTTGGTTCTTCAAAGTTTGGGGTGGTGGATTTCAATCAGGAGGAATTCCTGATTTAATCTGCAATATTAACGGTTTTTTCTTGAGTATTGAATTAAAAGATATTAGAGGTCAACCTAGTGAATTGCAGATTAGAAACACAAAATTGATTAATCAAACTAACGGTATTGGATTAATCCTATATCCACAAGGGTTTGAAACTTTTAAAAAGATTGTTGAGGTGATGTTAGCTTGCAACTCTCATATTCCAGAGTATCTACATTTGAGCGAAATCCACTTGAATATAAACTCAGGTATCTTGAAAAGTTAGATACATTACCAGATTTTGAACCAACTGATCCATTAATTTTAGGGACAGCGATGCATGAATTGATTCAAAAAAATCAAAATGCAATTCAACAGTATTACATGTCATATCCATTAATTACTGACAAACACATTGAAGAAGCAATCAAATTTGAATTGTTATCTAAGAAAGTTTTGGATTTATTACCTGAACGTGGTTTTTATGAAGTAACGCTTAGTAATCAAGATTACATTGGTTTCATTGATATGTTGGTTAAAAACGATGATGGAACGTTTGATATTTATGATTTTAAATATTCAAATTCAATCGATAATTATATGAAGTCAGCTCAACTTCATTTATACAAATATTATTTTGAATTAACTGGAAGAAAAGTAAAACATCTTAGATATGTTTTCATTCCAAAAATTAGATTAAAACAAAAGAAAACAGAATCTGAATATCAATTCAGACAACGACTAAAACGAGCAATTAATAAAGATTATCAAATAAAAATTAAAGATGTTGAATATAATCCCAATAAGGTTATTGAATGGTTGACGGCTGCTAAGCATATGTTAGAAGCTACAGAATTTCCTTTAAATGAAGATGATCCATTTTGGAAATATAGCCCTTATCGAGATTATGTTGAGAAAGGATTGACGCACAACATGGTTACATTACCTGAAAATAAACGTAGAGAATTAACAGAAGTTACACGTAGAAAGTTATGGATTTATGGCGCTCCGTTTACTGGAAAAACTACATTTGCTAATGAATTTCCAGATCCATTAATGTTAAACACTGATGGAAACACAAGTTATGTAGACGCTCCAGTAGTAGCAATCAAAGATGAAGTTACAACTACTGGTAGAAGAACAAGTCGTAAATTTGCTTGGCAAGTATTCAAAGAATATATTGACGAATTGGAAAAGAAAGATAATGATTTTAAGACAATTGTAGTTGATTTAGTGGAAGACTTGTACGAATCTTGTCGTTTATATATGTATGACAAACTAGGTATTGAACATGAATCAGACGATCCATTCAAGGCTTGGGACGAAGTTAGAACTGAATTTTTATCAACTATGCGTAGAGTAACTAATTTAGATTATGAGAATATTGTTCTAATCTCTCATGAAGATTCGACTAAGGATATTTTAAGTCGTGCTGGTGCTAAATTGACAACTTTTAAACCTAATATTCAAGAGAAGGTAGCAAATAAAATTGCCGGTATGGTCGATTTGGTTTGTCGAGTACTTGTTGAAGATAACGAACATATTTTAAGTTTTAAAACTACTACAACTCAATTCGGTGGTGGTAGATTGAGTGATTTATCAGTTGATTCAATTAATTTAAATTATGATGAATTGATTGATGTTTACAATACATCACTAGCTGATAGTAATAAACCTAAAAAACGTAAACAAACAAAGCTTGAAGATGTTGATGATGAATCAGAAGAATCTGAAACAGAGCCTGAAGTAGTTGAAGAAAAATCTAAGGAAGAAAAGCTAAAGACACGTAGACGTAAAAAACGTGAAGAACCTGTAGAAGATTCCGATGTAGAAAAATCTGCAGAAGATACTGAAGAATCTGAAACAGAGCCTGAAGTAGTTGAAGAAAAACCTAAGGAAGAAAAAACTAGAAGACGTCGTCGTAGAACACGAACAACTGAAGAAGATTAATTTTTAGGAGGAACAAACATGAGTAATTGGACTAAATTTGACAAAGAATTTGATAACGAAGCATTGAGAGATGAAGTTAAAGAAGCAGCAGAAAACGGTGGACGTGGAGATTATCCAGACATTCCAACTGGTGAATATGAAGTTTCGATCGAAAAATTAGAAGCTACATCTTCTAAAAAAGGCGACCCAATGGTTACAGTCTGGTTCAACATTTTAGATGGTGAATATGAAGGATCTAAGATTTTTATGAATCAAGTAATTACTAAAGGTTTCCAAATTCATACAGTAAATGAATTCTTACGTTCATTAGGTACAAAGAATGAAGTTGAGTTTAAAACTTATAGTCAATATGAAAAATTAATTGATAATATCTTCGATGATATTGATACTGACGGATTAGAGTATCTTCTTGATTACGGAGAATACAAAAACAAGCGTGGTAATGTTTATCCAACGTTCAAAATCAAAGAAATTTTTGAAGATTAATTATTAGTTATGTGGTGGGTGGGATAGGGATAATGCATTTTTCTGTAAACCAGGAATGCTACATTAATTTACTCTCCTAAAATGAAAAGGTTGACCTATCTGGTTTGATTTTATAACGGTTCGATTCCGTTAAGGTCAATAAACTGTTAGTAATAACAGTCAAAGTTAAATGAGGTGTTTAACATGTTGATTTTTTATGACTATGAAGTCTTTAAATACGATTGGTTAGTCGTTATTAAAGATCCTGAAACTAAAACCGAAACAGTAATCATTAATGATTCTGAAAAATTAAAGAAGTTTCATCAAAAACATGAAAATTGTATTTGGGTTGGTTACAACAACAATCATTACGATCAATGGATACATAAATCAATATTATGTGACATTAATCCTTACGAAATTTCAGACATGATTATTAACAAAGGCGTACCTGGTTGGAAAGCGTCAAGGTTATTCAGACAAATTAAGATGTTTAACTACGATGTGATGATTCGTGGTGATGGTGGTTTGAAGTCACTTGAAGGGTTTATGGGTTCAAATATTAAAGAATCTGACGTAGATTTCAATATTCAACGTAAGCTGACCCAAGCAGAAATTGACGAAACTATTAAGTATTGTAGACACGACGTTGAAGAAACAATGGAAGTATTTTTAAATCGTCAAAGCGATTTTAATGCTCAACTTCAATTGTGTAAATTACCTACAAAAAAGATGAATTTATCTTATTTATCTAAAAGTAAAGCTCAAATGGCAGGAATTATTTTAGAAGCACGAAAGAAAGTTTATCATGATGAATTTGATTTAGATTTTCCAGATACTCTAAAGATTGAAAAATACACTCAAGTTTTAGATTTCTATAAAAATCAAGAAAATCGTGATTATTCAAAATCTTTAAAAACTGAAATTGCAGGTGTTCCACATATCTATGCTTGGGGTGGAGTTCATGGTGCCAAACCACAATATTTTGGAGAAGGATATTTTATCAACATGGACGTTACAAGTCTGTATCCTAGTTTAATGATTCAATACGGACTCTTATCACGTTCAATCAAAGATCCAAAAAAATTCAAAGAAATCTATGATACACGAGTTAAATATAAGCACGAAGGCAACCCACTTCAAGCACCGTTAAAAATTGTTATTAACTCAACGTATGGAGCGATGAAAGATAAGAATAATCCGTTATACGATCCAAGACAAGCTAATCGAGTATGTATTTACGGACAACTATTATTAACGGATCTGATTGAGAAGTTAGAACCTTATTGTGAGATAACTCAATCAAATACAGATGGTGTTTTAGTCAAATTAAGAAGCGAAGATGACTTTGACTTGATTGATGATATCGCTTGGGAGTGGGAAAAACGAACACATCTAAGTTTAGAATTTACTGAATTTAAACGAGTCTATCAGAAGGACGTTAATAATTACGTCATGATTGGGACTGATGGACATGTCAAAACTAAGGGAGCTTATGTTAAAAAATTAAGTCCATTGGATAATAATTTACCAATTTTAAATACAGCCTTAGTTAATTATTTTGTAAAAGATATCCCAGTAGAACAAACTATCAATGATTGTGATGATTTGGAACAGTTTCAACTAATCGCTAAGCTATCCAGTAAATATAAGTATTTGTTATTAAACGGTGAGATTTTAAGCGAAAGATGTGTTAGAGCATTTGCTAGTAAAAAAGATACTGATGGTGGATTATTAAAGGTTCATTCTGTTACTGGAAGACCTGCTAAATTTCCGAATAGTCCTGAGAAATGTTTTATTTTTAACGACAATATAAAAAATGTAAAAGCACCAGAATACCTAGATAAACAATGGTATATAAACATGGCTAAAAAACGATTGAAGCAGTTTGGGGTGAGTTAATTGAAATTGTATCGTGGTTACGTTAAGTCTAACAAAAAGGGGGCGATTGAGAAATTCAAAGATGTTCCAGATGATAAATTACGTACGTTGGATAACGTAAAAAAGTTTGATTCTTATGGTGGGATTTTAGCAGAAGATATCGTAATGCTTGATGTTGATAGCATTGAAGATTCTGATAAGTTACTAAATATATTAGATGACCTAGATTATCCTTGCATCGCAAGATTTACAGAACATGGAGTTCACTTCTATTTTAAAAATACTAACAAGAATAAACGTAACGGAACTAAATTGTTATTACCAATAGGATTAGTAGCAGATGTCAAATATGGTTATAATTCAACTTTTGAACCTTTGAAAATCAATGGCGAAGAAAGAGAAATAGCTTTAACTGGAGATGAATTAGGGAAGTTGCCTTATTGGTTACGTCCACTAAGTAAGCGAAATTCTAAAAAAATAAAAATTGATAATTTACGTTCAGGAGATGGACGTAATGAAACACTTTATCCATATATTTTAACACTCCAAAGTGAAGGCTTATCTAAAGAAGAAATCAAAAAAACATTCAATTTGATTAATAAATATATTTTTGAAGATCCCTTACCTGTAGAAGAGTTAGAAACTATCACTAGAGATGAAGCTTTTAACAAAAAAGTCTTTTATGTTGACGGTAAATTTAGTCCTAACCTGTTTGGGGATTATCTGATATCAGAATTAAATATTAAACAAATCAACGGTCAATTGCATAGTTATGATGATGGTGTGTATGCTGCTGGAACTAAAATTATTGAAAGTAAAATGCTTGAAATTCTACCAAGTATTAGACGTTCTAACCGTCAAGAAGTTCTATCATACATTGATATTAAAAGTCTTAAAAATTACAGTTCACAAGATGCTAATTTTATAGCATTCAAAAATGGTGTATATAACATCAAAGAAAAAAGATTAGAACCATACACTCCTAATATCATAATTACTAACAAGATTGATTATGATTATGAACCTAATGCTAAGTGTCCTTTGGTTGATGAGATTATGGATAAACTAGCGTGTCATCAACGTGATTTGGTTAATTTGTTGTATGAAATTATTGCATATACATTCTATCGCAGAAATGAACTGGGTAAATTCTTTATTTTAACTGGTTCAGGTGCTAACGGTAAATCAACGTATTTAGACATGATACGAACCCTGTTAGGTAGTAAAAATATCTCATCTTTAGATGTGTCTGAGTTGGATCAACGATTTAAAACCAGTGAATTGGCTGGAAAATTAGCAAATATTGGCGATGATATTTCTGATTCCTACATTAAAGATACATCAATTTTAAAAAAGTTAGTTACTGGTGAAGCTGTTACGGCTGAACGTAAAGGATTAGATCCTTTTATGTTTGAAAATTACTCAAAATTGTTATTTTCTGCCAATTCAATACCAAGACTTGGGAAAGGTTCAGATACCAAAGCATTGAATCGCAGAATGGTTATTGTTCCATTTAATGCTACATTTTCTCCTAAAGATCCAGACTACAAACCATATATTAAATATGATTTGAGACAAGAAAATGCGATTAAATATCTAATTGTTAAATCAATAGAAGCATTGCATCGCATTTTAGAAAATAATGGATTCACTAAATCAGAATTAGCAGATAGAGAATTAGAAAAATACGAATACGAAAATAATCCAATTTTAGGGTTCTTTGACGATTTAGAAGAAACTGATTATTTAAATCAACCAACTAAAGATGTCTATAAATTATATACAGAATATTGTTTGAGAAATGGTTTAAATTCAGTGTCTAATATCAGTTTTAGTCGTCAAATAACATCACATTTTAACTTAACGAGTAAATCATCAAGGGTTAATGGCAAAGTAATCAGAATTTATATAAAGGAAGATGAATAAATTTAAAGGAGCGATGAAAATGAAATTTGAAGATTTTAAAAGTGAAATTGAGAAAATAGACAATAATTTAAGTGTAGAAAAATATGGCGAAGATCAAATAGTAATGATTGGACTTACTTTACAGGATAGAGAAGCTGGTGATATTGAAGTATTACTTGATGGAGTTGTTTCTGTTCTTAGAATTAGTACTGATGATGACGGCAATCGTTTCCTACAAATTAAAATTAGAGTTGCTATTGATAGTTTTGACACTATTTTCAAAATTTTAAATCTAGCTAAAGAATATATGGAGGCGTTAGATAATGAGTAAAGTTTATATCGTATCAGATAAAAATTCAAATAGAATTTCAGAAAGTTTGAACGATCAATATGTTAGAAAAGGACCTGCATTGTTTATGACACCTTATAAAAGAAAAGCGATCTTATTGGCTGGATTTTATAAGCACAATGCATGTATTACTAATTCAGAAGAGATTGTTATTGATGAATATGAGTCATTAGATGATATGTTTGCTATTTCAAAATCTTGGACTTTAAAGGAGCTAGAAGATGAAGATAGTAAGTAAATTATTATCAGTTTTAATTGGTATTACAACATTTGCAAGCGGAGTAACTTTATTTTTGGAAATAGCTTATTTCTTTGATTTAAAAACATTAGGTATGTTCTTTGCAGAAATTTGTATAATTTTCAGTTTAATTTACACCAAACGCAACCTTGATTTTATGATTTATCAAGATGAATTGTGGAAAAAATATAAGACAAGGAGAAGTAGAGATGAATAAAATATTCGTAGTTGTTGGTATCAAGCATTTTACTCAAGCTGAGATATATCACATTAGAACAGAAATTGTTCAACATATAATCGGAATTTACTCAACTAAAAAACATGCTGATGAAATAGCAGAACAAATTGGACGAAGTAGAGAATATAACTATTTTCCAGACTCAATTAAGGTTAAAGAGTATCAATTACACGAAGGAACGTATTATTTACAAGATGAACGATAAAGAAAAACTTGATGCAGCGATATTTTTACTCAAAAGTGCTAGAGAACAACTAAAGTTACCTTATTACAAATTTAATACAACTAGATATGTTGATGAAATTAGAGAGGCAAGAAGATTACAAGCTGATGTACTTAGAGAATCAAAAACACTTTTTGAAAGATTGAAGTAATTAACAGATATTACCACATTTGAGTGGTAATTATGTGGGTATAAGTTAATGGCAGACAGTCAAATTCCCCAATCTGGAAGTGCGGGTTCGAGTCCCGTTATCCGCTTAATATCGATATTAAAAATTAAAGTAATGGAGTTGATTGGATGGTAAGAAACAAGGTTGAAGATCTGAATAACATACTGTTTGAACAATTAGAAAGATTGAACGATGACAGTTTGGACTTGGATAAAGAACTCAAACGAGCCACTGGTATTAGCAAAATATCAAACAACATCATTGAATCTATGAATTTAGTTTATAAAGCTACAAAACTAAATGCTGATATGACTGGAGAGTTCAAAACTCCTGAAATGCTGGAGGTCAAAAATGAGAATAAAACTGAATCCAAAAATAATTAATTGGTTGGAAGAAAATGTTCCTGGTAGACCGTGGAAAGAAACTTTCAGAATGTTTAAACAAGAATTTCCAGATTTAGAGTGGAGCTTAGATAGTATGAAACATTCTTGCTATAGACGTGGTATAAGAAATGAAATTGATCCTAGATATAAAAAAGGACATAAATCATGGTGTGCTGGAATGAAAGGTTTAAGAATTCCTGGTTCTGAAAAAGGTTGGTTCAATGAAGGACGTAGACCGCCTAATGAAAGACCATTAGGTAGTGAGCGTAAATATGGGAAATATACACTTGTTAAAGTCAAAAGAGACGGTAGTAAATATGAAAAATGGAAACCTAAGCAAGTACACATTTGGGAACAACATAACGGTCCATTACCAAAAGGATATATTATCACATTCATAGACGGAGATAAGTCAAACCTAAATATTGATAACTTGGCTTGCATTAAAAAGAGTGTGAACGGTGCAATGAACCTTAAAAGTTTACGTTCAGAATCGCCAGAATTATTCAAAGCTAGAGTAGCTCAGATTGAGCTGGATCAAAAGATAAAAAGGATAACTAAGAATTTAGGAAGTGATTAATTTTGGGAAGAAGAAAGAAAATATTATTCACTGATTATTTCATAAATTTGGTAGATACGTACAAACTTAATCAAGTAGGAGAAAGAACGTATAACAAATATTGTTTAACTCACAGACACTTGAAAAAAATTTGCCCTGATTTGTATTTGCAAGATATGAACGCAAATGATTATCAACAAATCTTAAATGAGTTTGGAAAAAATCATGAAAAAGCTACTATAACAGATTTTCACCGTCAATTAGCTTGGGCTTTAAAGCGAGCTTATAACGTTGATGGATTAACAGACAGAGATGTTACTTATGATGCTCAAATTCCTAAAGGTGTAGTAACCAATAAGAAGAAACC
>UMFR01080138.1_pt1 | contig 18066 bp, 20 predicted proteins | sample 1965041 | NCBI WGS metagenome assembly UMFR01 (sample SAMEA4836049, study PRJEB28245) | human gut metagenome | biome: gut microbiome; material: fecal sample | place: Denmark | collected 2008
TAACCCGGAGGTCGCAGGTTCAAGTCCTGCCTCCGCAACCAGAAAAAAGCTTTGATTTCCTTGATATACAAGGGTTTCAGAGCTTTTTTATTTTATCAAATTATCGTAAAATTACGCATTTTTACGCCGTTTTATTTAAAAATGCAAGTCAAATGCAAGTCAGAACAAATGTTTATTTAATCCTTTTCTGATATTTTCTCTTGCGATTGTTGAATTTTGTGCTATAATACAACTAAAGAGCCTCCGGCTCTATATCCTATTTCTTCTTGTGGCTCTCGGTCAGACCGGGAGCTGCGTCATTGTACGACAACATCATTGACAGCACCACATAAAGTGATATAATATATAAGTAATCCGCTTTATACTCGTGCAATTGAGATTTCGGCTTTTTATCCTAATACATCTAAAACACAGGGTATAATTTATGCATAACTTTTAAGGATCTGCATAGGATAATACGGGAAGTTAGTTACACACTATTTTTTGCGACAGTGATATTGACTTTTTGGATTGTCGTGTTATAATGAGGGTGTAAATAATTTGCCAGTTTGTCCTCCGGTGTCCTTCGGGTCCGGGGGCTTTTTATTTGGAGGATAATTTATGGCAGATAAAAAATATAAAACGTATCGACAGCTACTCACGGTGTTGCGTGATCGCGGTATGGTTATTAATAAGGGCTCACAAGGCTCCCGTGCTATGCGAATTCTCGAAAAAGAGAATTACTATAACGTAATCAATGGTTACAAGGACTTGTTTCTTGATTCCGCCTCAACCTCAACAGTCGAAAGGTATAAGCCCGGCACTACTTTCACTGAGGTATATGCACTCTACGAATTTGATCGTGAAGTGCGGCATATCTATTTAAAATATCTGCTAAAAGTTGAGAATTCTTTTAAAACCATTTTAGCGCATGAGTTTTCTTGCCTTTATGGTCATGACAACTATCTAACGTTAGAGAATTTTTATACGGATCCATCTACAGACAATAGGGTTCTGGATAAAATTGCTAAAAACAATAAATTAAATATGGAGACCGATCTTGCGCACATTCAACATCTCAGTGCGGAAGAGAATATCGGTTCTGTAATTAAGCTGATCGGTGATATTCAGCGAGAAGTCGCTCGTCAAATGAGTAAACATCATCAAGTAGTAACTCATTATATGTCCGAATACGGATATATACCTCTGTGGGTGCTAGTCAATGTGCTTACCTTTGGTAAGATTACCACTTTCTATAAACTTATGAAACCTGCTGATAAAGTGAAGATTGCAAAAGCTTTTGGAATTAACAGTAGAGAACTGCACAAGTACATGGACATGTGCAGTTTGGCTCGAAATAAATGCGCCCACGATGAAAGATTTTTTGACATTAAGTTTCGCATGAGTCTCCACACTAAAAGCATACCCAATCTACATATTCTTGATTTGTCGAGAGACACAAATGGCTCGTACACATCAGGAACGAACGACGCATACGCCATTGCTATCGTTTTTGCAATGCTTTTAAGTAAATCCGATATAAATGATTTCGTATCCGCCATGAAGATCGCGTTTGGAAAGCTTGCCAAGGAATTACACACTGTTTCTATTTGTGAAGTCATGAACATTATGGGGTATAATAAATCATGGATAAACCTTAAAAATTTAAAGAAATAATGGCAGCCGTCGCGTATGAAGACTAGTAACAAAACAAAAAGCCGGGCAGAGGAAAATCCCCTGCCCGGCCATTTTTATATCACTCCGAAGAGCTTAAGTATCTGAACAAGAGCCCAAGCTCCGTAGAGTCCGAGCATGTTGAGCAGATTATACAGAATCGCTATTCCCATAAGATCATACCTCCTCAAGGCTCGCCACCGCTACCCAGCTCGATATATCGCCGAGCAGGGCTTCTTTGACGCCTTTGTTTGTCTGTATCCTGCTTACCTTGTGCTTTGTCGGTGCAAGCTGAGCGGACGGGACCGCTTTTCCGCGCGCTGAGGTACAGCCGCCGTAAACAGCGCCTTTCTTGATGGTCACTGTGCTACCGACTGCAACACCTTTCTTTGCCGTCGATACTACTGTTATATCTTTGGTATGCACCCAGCTGCTGATCTCCTTGAGCAGAGCTTTACCGTCCTGCACCTTGCTTACGGTGTATTTGCGCAGCTTCACCCAAGTAGGTACGCGCTGTCCCGTGGCATAGTTCGTGCCGGTTATCTTTACCTTATCTCCGACCTTTATGCCGCCGCCCGGTTTCGAGGTCGATTCTGACGGCTTCTGTGCCGCTGTAGTGCTGTTGTAACTTATCCAAGGACATTTGCCCCAATGTACCCAGGGACGACTCTTAAGCGCGGTTCTGACGACGCCACCGCCGCATGAGACGGTACACTCGATAACATAGCCGTTGCCCTCATACACACCCACATGACCATCCATAAACACTAGGACGCCGGGTATCTCGGGTATCTTGTTTATGTTGCCGTGTTCGGTACATTTGGCAAGCATACCGTTAGCCGACACATCCTGCGCGGCGCTATATTTCGGCGCGGCTGTAGCGCTGTCGCTCCACAGGTAGCCTTTTATCAAACCGACACAGTCATGCACGCGCTTGCCGATATCTTTCTTGCACGCCGCATATCTGGCGCTTGTATAAAAAGACGGATACTGCTTGCGCTTCGAGTCAAGCAGCGTCTGTGTGCCGACCTGCCCGAAGGTGCCGTACCAGTACGGATTTCCGAGATTTGCTCTCGCATACGACACAAGCCCGGTGTTAGTCTTTGTCATTTTTACCGCTCTCCTTTTTAAGTTGCTTGTTGATCTCCGCAACCGCCGCTTCGATGAGCATGTCCATTTCGATTTCGGAAATCGTTATGCCCTTTTCATTGAGCATTTCAATAATGTTTTCCTTAACTTTTGCAAGCTTTTCAGCCCCGTGTAAATCTTTATACAGCTGTTCTGCGGCGTTTACACAGGTTCTTACCACCGCTTCTTTGGTTTTGTCCGTGGTAAATTTGGCGATGATTTTCTTCACCGCTATACCGACAAAACCGAGGATGGCTGTCAAAACCGTGTAAATCAGTGTCATGCCGTACTCCGACCAAAATTCTGCGAACATGAAATAACCTCCTTATTTTTTATAAAGCTGCTGTTCGATCGTATCGATCCTGTGGTGCGCCTGTTTGGCGGACGATTCGACATATGACAGACGCTCAAGGACTTTGCCGATCCGATCGTCCTGCTTTTCCTGCTTTTGTTTGATATCATCAACGCCGCTCTTTATGTAGCCAAGCTCGGTCAGTATCGTGCCGTCCTTTTCGCCCTCTGCCTTGATGTCGTGCTTGCCGTTGCGCTTGTATGCTACATAGCCAAAGACGATAGCGCATATGGTGCTGACGACACTCAACACCGTCAAGAAGATGTTTACACCGCTCATGTAGTCACCTCCTCCGGCGTCCGCCATGATGCTGCTTTATTGTAAGCCAGCATGAATTCAAAGGCATCATCGGCCACTGAGTTTGCATGTGGTCTCAACCATATTTTTCCAGTGTTCTGTACCCAGGCACTGCAAGTATTCGTGCTTCCTTGCAGTCCCGCCGTTGCCACTGAGTTTGCCGGCGCCAAATCTTCCGGAACGCTTCCCACTTCGATGTTTGTTCCGGCGTTCAAAGCGCCTACATACTTGACACTTGCATAAATAGTGACAACATTGCCCTGCCTTGATACGGTCGCGCGGTTTAACGTAAAGTATGGTTTCAGGGTAAACTCATAGCCCTGCGCCGGCAGATCTATGTCGCCATTGCCTTTGACTCGAATCGTTCCGGTGTATTTACCGTCCTTATCCCAAAATGACAACCCCACTCCGTTTTCGTCAGCGTCAGCAACAGTCAAATAAGCCGACACTGAGCCGTCGGTACGATAAAGCTGTTGATATCCGGTAACCGCCCCTTCGTTTGGTGGATCATAAGCATGGCAATTAACGAGGCTATAAAATTCAGTAACCATCGCCACCTCAAGTTTGTCTTTTTCGGAAACTTTTCCGATCGCGACTCCTTTTCCGGTGCTGCGAAAATCCAGCAGCGTAAAACCTGTTGAGATTTCGCATTCATAAACGGTAGTCTGGAAGTAATCTGAAATCTCAAGCCTGATGGTATATGCATAGTCGGTTGAAATCTCGGGTGCGGAAGTAAATTTTTGCGTTCCGTTATAAGTGGCGCTCGCTGTACCGGAAGAAAATGTTGTGAAATCCGAGTCCGTAGATTTTTTGTACTTAAGCACACAGGACTTATCATTTTTATTGTTCACAGACGCGACCGCGTAGCTCATGCAGACAGCTATTCGCGTACCCTCAGTTGCGTCATCTCCCGAAGTGTTGATTCGCCGCGCCTGCATACTGTTGATTATCGGCGCAAAATACTCTGCCACCAAAACAGTGGTCGTTTTGACTCCAACCTTTCCTCGGCTATCAGTCACGCGCGCGACAACATCAACCGTTCCGCTTGATGTGAGAAGTTCAGAGGTTATTGAGCTTCCCGCGTATGTTGTGGATTCAATCTCTACGCTATAGCTTTTGATTGTGCTTCCGTATTTGCCCGAGCCGGTCACAGAAACGGCTAATTTAGATTTGTTTTGCACATATGTTCCAAATTTAGCGGCGAGTCCTTCGGTCGCTTCGCTGATTGTTACTGTGTCAACACTCGGCGAAGCTTTATTGGCGGGGATGTATAAGTTGAATCCCGTCTTATCAGTACCAATGACCGTAGATCCGTTATAAGTGGTACACGTGATTACACAATTGCCTCTCGTGCTGTCAGGAATCTGACTTGCAAGAGTCCACGGAGGTGTCCATGAACAGGATGTTCCGACATTTGTCGCTATAGTACCCGTTGCGTCTCCGAAGCGATAAGTAAGCGTATGGGTAAAGCTATTTGAAGCGCGATTACAAGTTATTGTCAGGGCGCTGCCAAATGGTGCCATCCCTAACTGGGCTGAAACACTTACTTCTGATGCCCGGGGAATAGCAACAAGGCTCGTTGAACCGTCTGCGGCGGCAGTACCAATCCACGCCCCGTTCCATGTCAGTTCCAACGCGAGTGAAAAGGAAAAGCTTAGTGTCTTCGTACCGTCAGCGTCGTGATATACATTCGTTGTTCCGCTGACAATCGTTTTGTTACCGCTGCCTCCAATCGTCACTGTGCCACTCTTTACTTTCGTGCCGTTAATCGTTACAGAATACGATTTAGCGGCACTTGAACTGACGCTGTATGGACGATAAAGCACAAGCGAATACGCAATCACCGAATAGTTATTCTCGGTACTTCTTGAGTTCTGCGTAACAGTGAGTGTCGCGTAGGGCGCACCGCTCACTGTGCTTTTCCATGTGCAAGATGCCATCAGTCCACCACCTTTACAAATGATAAGTTTCCGTTTGCCCGAGGAAGAAAAGCAAATTTTCCAAGCTTCATGGAATTGATAAACTCTCCGTCCGTCACATAGAGCTTATTGTTTGAAAAATAAGCGACCTCATTTCCCGATTGAATAAATGAAATCCTGTCGTTTTGCTGTTGCAAGGTCAGCTCATTTCCGACTACGCCGAGAATAATTTTGCCGTCGACAAATCGGATATATTTGCTTATGTCCTGAAATTTTGCGTCGGTACCAGCCTGAAGATCCTCTACGCTCTGATTGAATTGATTGAATCGAATGCTGATTTCGTCTTTGGTTTGCGAAACTTCCGTACTTACCGAACTGATAAGCTTATCTGTTTCGGACTTAAGATAATAATCCTCTGCAACCTTGCTCAAAATCTCATCAGAAGTTTGTGACAATCCCGAACTAATCTGGCGTGAAATATCTTGCGTGATACTCGCATAATCATTTTTAACTCCCTCGACATCCTGCGCCACTTTGTCAAAGTTCTTTCGTACATCGTTTGATTGGTCAGTGAAGGTCTGATACTCCGCGCCAACCGTTATTTTGTTTGACGCAGGATTCAGAAGAGAAATCGAAAGCTTTTTCACAAGAAAATTGCCGTCAACCCCGTGAGGCACAGTCTTGACCTTGATATAATTGCCGATGCGAAACGACTCGACCGCAAAACCAGCTGCCGCCAAATCCGCAGCGCTCAATTCGATTGAAGCCGGAAGATTTATATTTGCCGCCAGTTGTGCCTTTGATTTGCGCAGAAGATTGGACTGCTCAGTTACATCATCCCATGTCTGACTCTTAAAAATATAACCGTATTTTTCAACCGCAGAAACGCTATAGACATAATCATCTTTTTTTCTTATGTCTCCGCTTGTTTCATCCGGGAGATCAGTTATCATTACGCGCTGTTCGGTTTCCGTTCCGTTGTCGTCTACAATTCGGGCACCAAGCGGGATTAAAGCTGTTACGACATTTTCGCCTTTTACCGTTTTTGACAGCCCAAGAAGGTTTTTCCCGAACTCAACCGACTGAGGGCTAAGTGTGGTAAAATCAGTGAGATAGTCAATATAATTTCCGTCTGATTCATGTCTTACCCACAGATAGCCGCCAAAAGAGTCTATCAATTTCTTTTCAATCGAATCCCATGTGCTCAGATATGTGCTATCCGCGCGAACAATATAATCATTTTCGTCTATGACGGTTATTGTTCCTACCTTGAACTGCTTGTCGGCTCCAACCTGTGCATTATGGTTTGCGATAAAATACGCGAACAATTCGCTCACGGTTGTATGCTTCTCGCCGCTCTGAAAATCATACGGTCTCTGAACAGAGTCCAGCAAAAAAGCAAGTTCCCCTTCACAGGAAACTTGCTTTTTGTTATACCAGTCCTGGCTGTCATTTAACACACGTCCACGAAACAGCAAATACTCGTCCTGATACACGCGTACAATGGACTTTAACTTTTTCGGCTTATCATAGTGCGGGTGCGATGAATTGATGCCAAATGTAAAAGAGCCGGTTTTATTGACTTCGAGGTTTAGCTGCGGTTCGAACAGAATCAAATCGCTCCGTTGCGTATCTAATATCAGAAAGTCGTCGCAGTATACTTTATAGCGCATTAGAGCTCCCCCTCCTGATATTCAACGGTAATGGTTGTGTTTCCATTAACTGTCATGGCGTTGTTTCCCTGCACGAACACAATCTCGCCGCTTGTTGTAGTTCCTGCGCCGAAAGCGTATGTGCTGCCGCCAAAACTAATTTGCGCGGCAGCAGTTAATGTAATAGCGGGTACAACTGACTTACGGGAATTTGCGAAGGTTAATTCTGCGCTATCTGTTACAGCATTCGTTACAGATGTTTTGTTCTGCTTATATTTATATGGCTCACAGTCGCATTCGACTGTGATTTTGCCAATACCCCTATCGGCTTTCCAGCTATCGACCGTAATTCTGCCCAAGTAATAGTATTCCGGATCATCATCGAGAACGATTTTCAACCTTCTGCCGTGAATCTTGTTCTGAATTGTTGAAAACAAGGAAAGAAAGCTGCCTTGGGCGACAACAGTTGAAAAGTCAAATTTGAGCTTGCGATTGCTGTATTTTACTTCGCCGAAATACTCGGTATAGTCGATAAGACCGTCCCCGCCCGGTATGTCAACAGTCTCAATCTTTGGAGAAGGAGCTTCAATCTCTTTGCTGTTGAGAATGAGAGAAAAATCATCCCATGAATGGTAGTTCCCAAATTTTATTCCTTTCATGTGTTAAGTACCCCGCAGTCTCAATTTGTTAATACTCCCGAGTTCCCTATCTATCTTTGGCGCGAGCCTTCCAACAAGCGTCCCATCGTCAAGCACTATTTCTTTATCAAGCTTCTCGATGATTTCCGGGAAGTATTCCGCGAGAATAGCAAGAAGCCGCTCGAGGTAATATGACGTTGCGTAATTTTCATTCCTAACAGCAGCTTGAATCATATTCATCAGCGTGCTTGCGCCGGAAACGACTTCTTGTCCTGCTTCACCGCCGCCCATAAACTGCCCAGCGGGGTTCATTCCGAAGATCGTCGGGCTATTCAGCAGCATTGCATTGTGCATGGCTTTTGCATACCAATCAATATTTAACTTCGGCACCGACGGGGGATCAAGGCTGAATTTCCCTTTGATACTGAAATGCGGGAGTTTTATGCTGGGAAACTTCAATTTCAACTTATCAAAAAAGCTCTTGATCTTATCGAGCTGTGATTTAATTATATCTTTCGCCGTTTCTATCGGGTGGGTTATAGCGTGCTTTATGGCATTCCACGCCGTTGTCGCTGCGCTTTTTATTTTATTAAAAGTGCTGTCAACAAAAGTGCGGAAACCATCAAAGTGATCGTAGCAGTATTTAAAGATACCCGCCAATGGGCTAACGAGAAACAGCAGCATTGCCTGCCAATTCTCTTTTATCCAATTTACAACCACGCCCACTATGTTTTTAATCCCGTCCCAAAGATTAATCCAAAACTCTCTGAATCCGTCGCACTTCTTCCAAAGTATTACAAATGCGGCAACGAGGGCGGCGATAAGTGCTATGATCCAGGTTATCGGCGACATAAGCATCGCAGAGTTGAGTCCCATCTGAGCAAGCTTTGCCGCCAGCTGTGCCTTTGTAAGTCCGCCGGTTGCAACGGCGTGTATTCCTTTTGCAATCGCAGCGGCTTTTTCCACTGCAGTTGTAGCAAACACTATACCCTTATAAGCCAGCATTCCCGTGGTGAGCCCGGCAAGTACCGGAAGCAGCACATACATTGCGGCTAAGAAAACCGTTTTCCACTTTTCAACGGTTTCCCTGTTTTCAGATACCCATGTTTTTAATCTCTCAAATCCGCCGCTCAGTACACTCACAAGACCAGACAGCTTTTGCATAGCGGGGAGAACGAGGTTCTGCAACAATGGTTGACCAATCTCGCCTTTGAACTGTCTCCACTTTTCATTCAGGTTGGCCTGCACATTTGCATATTGGTCCGCTTCTCGTGCTGCCTGTCCGGTTGCTCCAGACTGTTTGAACATATTTTCAGCATAATCAAGCCGCGTTGCCTGTTTGGTGGCTTCGTCAAGATTTGCCCAATCTTTAGTAGCGCCGATAAGTCCGGTCTTTACTGCATACATAGCCAGCTGCGTGTCATTTGCAAAAAGTCCGATTGCCTCGCCGCCTTCATATGAACCGTTTATAAAACTGTTCAAGTGTCCCATAGAATCGTCAAGCGATACATCCCAAAAGGCTGCCGCATCAGCGGCCAGGTTCAAACCGCGCGAAGCATAATCTGTGGCGTCCGCGACATCATATCCGAGACCTTTAAACTTAGCAGTCATGCTTGTCATGTATGGGTTCAATCGCGTCGCAACTATACCCGTTGCATCTGCAATTTTGCCGACCTTCTCCGCTGCCTGTTCGGAATAATTCCCCATTATCTGCCCAAACGCTGATGTTTCCGCATCGATCTCGGCGGCTGTATTTACTACTTCTTTGCCAAACTCGATGATTTTATCAGCAGCAAAATAGGTAGCGACCGCGGCACCGATTTTTTTAAACGCACCTGACATTCTATCTTGGGCGCCCTCGGCTTCTCCAGCGGTGTTTTGAATCGCTTGTCTCGCTTCTTCGTCTTCAACAACGATTTTTCCTAAAATCTTAAATAGTTCCATTATTCACCCCTCTTTCTGTGGGGATAAAACCACTCAAAACGGACCTCGAGTATTTTATGGTTGTTTCAAGGTGTTCCTCAGAAACGTTCTGTTTTCTTGGCAAGGATGATTCAAACTCGTCAAACGATCTGTCAAACACCTTGTGCAGGTAAAATTCCCAGCTCTTTTTTTCGCTTTCCAGGCTGAGAAAATCGTCCACGAAATCAGAAAGTCTCTGTGTTTGGATCATCCCATCCACCAAAAGAAAAGGACTGCCGTATTTGGAAAACAGGCCGTCCATGAACTTTATATCTCCGACTTGAACAATCTTGAAACAACCTTGAAAAAATCCTTAAACTCCGGCTTCTTGATAAAATCAACAATCATCTCTATAAACGCGCTCATCCCCATTTCCTGAACTTCTTTCTTGCCCAGATTAGAGACGCTGGCAAGGAGAGAATAAATATCGTCTTCGCAAGCGGGAATGTTTTCAAGGACGATTCCAACGACATCAAAAAGGACTGACATTCCTATATTTTCCACGACTTTGGAATCCGCATTGGCACTTTTAGCCATGCTTGCGATTTCCGGCGATTTAAAACAATCCTTAAACTTACGGAAACCGATTTTATTCATTATTTTAAGCATCGGGAAAAGGTCTGTTGAACGCAGTTCCCGGAACTCATATGTTTTTTCGCTCATTGTTCAAGTCATCCTTTCTTTAACCTGCTGCGGGAGTCGGATAATAGATATGCCACGGGAGCGTATCGGCCTCCGGGGTAAGATCGGCAAAACATTCAAATGTAAATGCCGGGACTGCCGCCTCTTTGTTTTTGCCCTCAAGCTCAAGGCCGGACGTGCAAAGAGCATTATCAAAAATAATGATAATGGGCTTGCCCTCAATCGTCTTACCAACATAACCGAGATTGGTGATATAATCTCCGGTCGCGATAGTTGCACGAGAAGTGATTTCATCGTAGCCGGTTGCCGTCGTAGAAGTCTCGGAATCACCGATGACAGCCATTTTAAAAATCTCGGGGGTCATTTCAATAGGATTGATTTCGAGTTGCGCGGTCTCACCGACCTTTACCGTAAGCCCCTTCACCTTTACAAGAGCGCCGTCAACCGGAACATCATAGAACTCCGGCTTAATAGACAGCTTAGAGCCGCCTGATGTGGCGCAGATAAGAGACTCCTCAAAATTCCATGTTCCGGCCGCGCCATCTGAACCGGCAGTAAACTGCAGCCCTTTGTGAATGGTACCTGCGCCGAGCATAACCGTTTTGGGGGTATTGGCAGTAATACCAGAAGATTTAAATTCATCACCAAGTGCCATTTAATTCACCTTCCATTCTTTAACAGTTAAATTTATTTGTATTCTTTTTAGTTCTGCATCATCTGTCGGCACGATCATTGCGCCGGCATAAAAAATTCCAACACCCGAGCCAGAACCAAGCACCCGAATGTTGGAAGAAAATAGTTTTTCGATTTTTGCTTTTGCGCTTTCTAAAACAGCCCATGCGCTGCGGGAAAAACCGGTTAACAAAAAAGTGGTTTCCTGTAAACCATCCTCCGTTATCGGCTCAGATTCAGTGTACTCGCCCACGAAATACGGATCCGGTATCGGCTGTGAGCTCCATTGGCCGAATTCATAATCGACTCCAACCGAATTCAGCGCTTCGGAGATATATTTCAACACTGCATTACTCATCTTTTGACAGCTCCTTAATTTTCTGCTGCAAGCCCCTGAGGATCACATTCTTGCATGACTCATAGGCATTAAAGAAACTTCTTTGCGGCCTTTTACCGACGGTCCAATGCCCCACACCCTTGGCATCTTCATAAAACCAGGGGGTCTTTCTACCGTCTCCGTGCAGCGCATATTGACCCGTTCCAAATTCATTCCAAATAGCGTTTTGAAGCGGCGAACCGACAGTAGCCTCGTGCTTTATCGTGTTGACCTTATAATCCCACGACCCCTTTAACTGCCCCGTATCGACCCGAGTGTTGCGTTTGACCTGCGCCTGCAGCTCCCCGGCAGCCTCATACAGCCAGGCGATTATAATATTATCCATCTTCGACAGGACTTTATCAGAGTAGTCTTCGTATTTGATTTCACTCGCCATCATTGACCTCCTGTGAATTTCAGATATATCTCAAGGTGCTTGTTCATCCCCATCGGATTGTCAATCAGCATGATGTCATATCTCTTGCCGCCGATGAGCAATCTGCTGTTCTCGGCTTTGACGCGAGGGTCCAGCGCTATATAGCCGCATATAAAGATGTGCGTAGATTCCTGCAGTTTGGTGCTATAGTTCGTGTATTTAGAATCTCCTGCAGAAAGGTCAAGCCAGCCCTTCACCGTATGAATCGTTTCCCACTGCGCAACCCGTTCACCAATTTCGTTTTTCGTTCCGGTTGTTTTCAACTGCACCTGAGCTGTCACATTGCCGCCAACTTGTTTCATGCTAAAACCTCGCTCGCTGATACAACTTGAAAACAGCTGTATACTTTTTAGGAACACCGAAGCGCGCATCAATATCGGTCTCAGAAGCGTCCTGCGCATATGTGACCGAGTGTCGGCTCAGTGTTTCAGATTGCACCGGCTTGTTGTTCGTATCATCCGCACTGTTCTGTGCTTCATTTCTGAGCTTCCAGCGCATTATTTCAACTACAGCCATCTTTACACTCGCCGGATATTCGACCTCGTCGGTAACGCGGTTTTTGAAAGCATTATTGGTATACTGGGCAATTAAGGCTTCGAGCCCCTCGAGCATAAGCCGAAGGGCTGAATCGCTTTTATCGGTATCAATAAAATCTAACAATTCTTCAACCGACATAATCATTCGGGCTCACCACCCTTTCAATCATGCCTTAACCTTGAGGATAACGACCTTAGCCTCATTAGTCAGCGCGGGCATTCCGTGGGCAGTGCAAATGATATCGTCTGCGACACCGGGTTCGCGCTTATGTTCTACAAGATTGCCGCGCTTGAGGAAATAGGTAACCGCGGGTATGTCATCCTCGGTCTCAGCATCGTTATCGAGCTTAATGATCGGGTTGAAGTATGCCGCAGTGGTTACCTTGGTAACTTTGTCGCCGATAATCGCGCCGGGGAGCGACTTCTGCACCTCAGCAATATTGCTCTCAGTGGCGGCTGTGCCGTTTGTCTCGTCGAATTTATACCAGTTGTCAAACTTGATTACCTTGTTAGAAACGACAACATCACATCCTGCAATTCTGCCGATTGCGCCGGAAGCAAGAACTCCAGCCTCATACTTATCCGCGCTGAGGAAATCTGAATCCTTGCGCAGCTGAGTCTTCTGCTTGCTGTGGATCAGAATCACCTTGCGAGAGTCCTCCTCCTCTCCGAAGGCATCCACGCCGTCTACAATGGCACTGTACTTCAGTGTTGCAGCAGTTGCGTCGACCGCATTCTTGGCCTCATAGAGCACCGCCACGCGGTCATTATCAAGCTTTTCGGAAATAGAAAGAGCGACCTGATTTGTCGCGGTTCCCATAGGGTCGCCATAGCCGGAAAGCTGCGCTTCGTCAGTCAGGCGCACGCCCTTACCGATCTTCTTGATTTTATACTGCGAGGTAGTGAAAGCCATCTTGGTGGTGTCGATTGTCTCGCCCTCTGCATAGTCCGCAGCTGCGCCGATATATCCCCACTTGGGGACGGTAACGGTAGAACCGGGCGCACCCTCAAGCGTGTTGTCAACCTTGATATATCCGGTCATAACTGCTTTCTTTTTAACTTTTGCATTGATCATGTCGGAGACAACCTGGGGGTCAAAAACATCTCCGTTTACAAGAGTTGTAGTTTTAGTAAGATCTGCCATAGATTACATTTTCCTTTCATTTGTTCAATTCAGAGTATAGTTCGGGATTGTTCTCACGCAGTTTTACACGCGATGCGTATCCCATGCGAGAAAACTCTTCTTTTGTGACGGTATCCTTTTTCCCGTCGTCGCCCTGCTCGAGTTTGTGTTCATCTATCTTTTTTTTGGTCGATGACTCAAACTGCTGAGGAAATTGCGTCTTCAGCCCGGAGATAATATTCTCCCAGCCTTTGATGCCGTCATTGTTATCAAGCTCGATTGCCTTGTTTTCATCCCTCAGCTTTGATTCAAGCTTGTATGCCATATAGTCTACATCAACGGCTTTCTCGGACAGCAGCGCAACTTTGATTGCAGACTTAATCTTGGTCTCCTGCAGCTGCTTCTGAAGGTTCGCAACCTGCGTTTCATAGCCGGTTATTTTGCCCTGAAGCGTCTCATCACCTTTCGTGCCCTTTTTAAGTTCTGCAATCAGTTTGTTTGCCGTATCGAGCTCGGTCTGCTTACCCGCAAGCTGCGACATAACGCCGTCATATTTACCCTTACCCACGTATTCACCGCCGCCGAGATTTCCCAATTTTATCGGGTGTTCCTTGTTAGCTTCGCTTCCGTTGTAGGTGTTGACGGCGGTCTCAACCTGCTTGTAGAGATCCTCGCCCAAAACTTCCTTTAAAAATTCCATGTTCTTTCCTTTCTTTGCGTGGTTTTTATATGCGGTGTCGCCGCTGCAAAGGTCTGTTTAAGCGTCTGTACCAAGACGATTTTGCGTTAAACGCCCGCCGGCAAATATAAAAAAGACAAGACCTTTCCGCACTGCTTATGTTGCAGCCGTTTTTCGTCTTGTCTTGTTTATTAAATTGTGTAAAAAAAGCACCTGAATTCAATCAAGTGCTTTAAGGTAATATTCATACTTTTTAACTCGAGCCAAATCAGCATCTGTTACGGTTCTAAGCCGGGTCAAATCTGAGTTGTGACGCAAGTCTTGAATTTTCACAGCTCTTGCGAGCGCATTTGATTTTACTCGTTTAATATATGTTTCGTAATCTTCGTTTTTTCTGTGCGTAATAGCGTCAAGCGCTTCTACAACATCCGAACTGAAGCCCTGAGACATAAAATAATCAAGTGAATAATGGCCATTGTCTTCAATAACATCATGTAAGAGCGCAACAATTTTTTGTTTTTCCGTTTTGCAATTATCCGCTACATGAAACGGATGCAAATAATATGGTGCTCCGCCTTTATCAACTTGTCCCTTATGAGCCTCCTGACAAATCTTTTTGGCGAGTTCAAGCATACCGCTCAATCACCTCTTTTGCCTCTTCTTCAGTAATTGGATTAACATCAATATCACCGGTATAAATCTGTAACATCTCACTATCATTAACCCATCTGTGAGAGCCATATGCATACCGCTCAATGAGGGCATCATCCCTATGCCGAATCAGGTGTGGCTTCCTTCCAGGAGGCACAAGATCTTCTAAATAATATTTTGTCATTATTCGAGCCCTCCTCTATTTATTATTATAACGCGAGGTCCCCGAATAATGTGTAAACAAAGTGTTAACGTTTGAGGTTATCATAGGACTTAATAGAATCAATATTTTTAACATTCGGTAAGTCCGCAGAAAGCTCTCTCATTTCCTTGTCGAGTCTTAGTTTGTCCGCCGCTGAAGTGCTGTCTTTTCTCTGTTCTTCATAAAGTACATGGACGCGTTCTTTAACGTCGAGACTTTCCGGAGTATGGAACTGTAATTCAAATTTATAACCGTTGGGAGCCTCAACAACGGTATTTAAGCCACGATACGGCTTGCTTGCGTCGCCGAGTGTGTTTTTTACTCGAACGATTTTATATCCTTTCGCCTCAAGGTCCGTTTGGATTTTCATATAATCCTCGACTAAAAAATCTCCGTCTACTAAGTCCGTATACCGAACAGCATCATATATGTGCCCTTCTATATAATCTAAGTCGGTCCCTTCAACAAAATCCGATGTGATCTTTCTTTTAAGTGAACCTCCTCCCTTTAGTTTGAAATCCAGCGCGTGCTTGGTTTCTCCGTTAATTTTAACCTCATAGTTGATAGTGCCGCGCGTGCTCCCTACAATTTTTTGCAAGTCCTTTGTAATGGCGGGTTCTGCTGCAGCGGCTTTTTTTAATACTCGATTGGTTACGTCATTCAAAGTTTGATTTTTATCAACCATATTTCGGTAGGCTTTTTTAAAGTTCTCATAGTTTTTAGCCTTAATATTTAAAAGCTCGTGGTTTACACCGTCCCATTTAGTAAAGGAATTGTCTTCGTCATCAACTGCCCATCTCGCGCGCTGCAAAACTGCGCACCGGCAATGGATATCCTCAGATGCGCTGCCAAAACCGCCCGGATACATAGCTGTATGCCCGGCAATCTCAAACGGCTCGTCAAGTTCCCTGATCTGCCCATCGAGCTGCGCGTGATGAGGTCTTGTCCGTTTATCAAGGGTCGAATCCCATTGCTTAACGACATCGGCACCAACATCTTTAGCCTTGTGCATAGCATCCATAGCCGCCTCGTTTGATATCCTGTGTGATTCGGTTCTTACAATTCTGCTGACCTTGTTAAAGCCGATGTCCATTTGATTGCTGATGCTTCTCGCAATCTGTGCATAAGAATGACCTTGGCTGAACCCTCTTGAAATCTCTGAACGGAGGTTGTTCTGCAATTTTGAATTTCCATGCGACAACGATCCCCACAGCCCCTTAGAAAGCTTGCTGTTGTTTTTTAATGATCTGACAACTTGCTCCTGGTCGATAGGAAAGATAAGCGGAATACCCTGCCCCTGGAGATCATAGATGACACCGACAAATCCATCCTCGTAGCTTTCTGCGAGATACTGTGATATATCCGTAAACTGATTTGAGTTTAAGCCCTCTAAAATACTGCTTATTTGGCTCTTGAGAGCCTTTTGGTATTCTATCTGATAAGTTATGCTCTGTAGGTTCTTTGCGTCTGTACGCCCCATCAGAGCGGCTATGTTGTCATCGATATCCTTTTCAGCCTGTTGATATGTCTTTTTTAAGCGCTTTAGGATTCTTTCATCAGCTTCGGCGCGGTTGCCGAGAACATTTTTCTGCCATTTATTCATCCGTCACCACTTCACTCAGGACACTTTTCTCTGTTGCCAACAGCCTCTCTTCGTTTATGGGCAACTTACTTTTGATTTTCTCATAATCGAGATCAAGCACCTCGCAGATATTCTGAATAACAAGGTCGTCACCGAGAGCGGCCTGAAGGCTGAGCAAAGTATTTATCTTAGCCTGCTGGGTCTGCGCGTCTGTCAGTTCAATCTGTGCATTGTCCTGTGCATTTGTCATTACCTCTCGTTCAAAGTCAAAATACACATCAGCCTGCCGATAATCGGTCCCGTTTGAATCGTTAATTTCTTTGAGCACGACCTTTAGCAATCTCCGGAGGAACTGCTTGAGCCTAATTTCGAGCTTATTGCATTTGAGATCAAGCAGCGCATAACGCGATTTAATGACGATGTTGGTGAGATTTCCGTCGCCGGTCTGCGCCGAATTGAAGCCCATGCCGAATCGGTAAATATTCTTCTCGTCAAGCTCCAACTTTACTTTTCGCGCCTCATACGGAATATCAACGGTTTTAAAGTCCACACCGCCGCCGTTTTCGCCGTCAACGCCAATATGCTTTTTGGTTTTAATATTTTTTATCAGTTCTTCCAGATTGTCACCCTGGAAGCCCTTGACAACAACCAGATATTCAGATGCGTCCTGCAAATTGTTTGACAGCCCGCAGGACATTAAATCATAATCATCAATCAAAGTCTTTATCGGCTTTAGCCCCCCGAACTGCTTGCGGCAATTATCCAGGCGAAAAAACGGAATAAAGCCGAGTCCCTCATAATACGTACTGTCGTCATGATCCTTCTTGTAAAGCACATGCGGGCGCGGGTTCGGTCTATCTTTCGAGCTTTCATCGAAAACGAGCTTTCCATCCTCAATCTGAGTAAAAAAATAAGTCTGAGAGTCATCCCAGACTTGAATCCGCTTAACGCGTTCTCTGTCTTTGTTTATCCTTTCGGTGTACCAGTAAATCACATAATCCTTGCCGTCATTTGTAAATTTGCTTTCCACCTCTATTACTCCCATTGAGTCGGCGCATTGGAAGGCGAGTTTGTTCTCCGAGTTTTTGAACGCGTACATGTATTCAAAGCCCTTGGCAACACATCCGGTAATTGTCTCGTACAGCTCAGAAATGAAGTCTTCGTTATAATTAAAGTACTCGTCAAGTTTGCCTTGGAGTTCGGATATGTCCGACTTAACGAAGCTGTTTTTACCGGAAAGCATGTACTGAACTTCCTGATCTACAAGCTCCGTAAAGAAGGCATGAGAAATCTTAATATTTGATCGCGTCTTGTCTTCCACAAGCTGTCCGTCAGCGTCATAATAAAAAAGCTTGTACCGTTTTATGTCGTGATCGCCTTCATAATATCTCAGTCCTTCTGCGGCACGCGACTTTTTCTCGCTCAGCGTATCTTCCTGTATAAACTGTAAAATTTCATCTGTCGAGAGCACTCTCACACCTCCTCGAAATAAATGCCCACAAGCTGTGACGGCAGATAGTGCATAACCGTGCCCTCGCCGCCGCTGTCGTCTCTTGTGCATCTGTA
>UMFR01079446.1_pt1 | contig 17712 bp, 19 predicted proteins | sample 1965041 | NCBI WGS metagenome assembly UMFR01 (sample SAMEA4836049, study PRJEB28245) | human gut metagenome | biome: gut microbiome; material: fecal sample | place: Denmark | collected 2008
AGCTCTTTTTAACCCCGCCACAATGGCGGGGGTTTTGTATACAAAAAGGCACATGGAACGATGTTCCATGCACCTATTATATATTACTGAATTGAGATTTTATATCCGCGTTATATTTGACGCTTACAGTTTGACACCATTCCTCAGAAAATACAAAACCACTGCAACTTCCATCCTACACGGGGATGAAAATAGCAGCGGTTTTAGTTGTCCATTATGTTACCAAAGGCAGCTCCGGAATTGTATTGTCACATCGACGAGCGTTTGTATGTGCAAGTACAGTTCCTACGTGAGTAATATCAAATGCAAGAGACAAATTATCCCACCAAACACGGAGATTTTTCAATGATGGGTAACTATCCCATTCCTTCATGAATAATAAAACAGCCAATCGTTTAGATTCTTCGTCTTTACTATACAAATCCCAAATTTCCTCCAAGGTTGAAATTTCCTTTTCGTTAATCGGACTTGATTGACTCAGAACTTGGCCGTTTACTATAATATTTCGTGTCATGGTTAAGCTTTTAATTGCTGCTTTTTCTACAACAGGGAGTCTGACATAACCATCCAACAATTCGTTAGGTCTTAAAACTGAAGTGTTGAGATTCGCCTTCGTCAGCAAGTTTACAGCAGTTTTGTAATCTTCAGAATCAATATGAATTCCAGCAGATGAGTAACCCGACAGACGTTCCGGATAATAGTCAGCTATCTTTTTGAAAGAACCAACGGAATTTATTCTTACTGCATCCAGTATATCTAAGTGATCAATCCAGTCAGTTCCTAATGGCAACTCCATATAAATGAGTTTCTCAAATAAATTTGCCAATACTTTAAGCCCCGACTTACATGTTCCCGAAAGTGGCATAACCTTGTTGACAGCATGAACAACAGTTAAAGCACATAATGCATCGTCGTCAATTTTATCAATAATTTCTACTGCTCGACTAATTCCTGCTCTACTTTTTCTTGCTTGTCCCTTGGTAATCCGACACAGAAGTAGTTCGGACAACATATCATAATCAGCATCACGCTCTGTTGCGGCTGCTGTCCGTTGCGCACTTGTCAGTAAAAATTGGAAAGATGGATCTGCAAATGCACTAAGTGCTCCTTCAATTTGCCGCATTTTGGGAAGTAAAGAATCTTCAAATTTCTGCACACGTTCATTTGCACAAGCATATGCATCTGCTGTAAAATCTCTACGAGCAACAGCATATGTTTCGGCACAAATTTCTCTGGCCCTCTTTTCATCAATGCCGTTATAAATATTGATTGTTCCGGCTTGCATCAACTGAGAGTTATCGCCTGCTCTTTGAGCTTGTTTATCTCCGATCATTATTGATGCCTCCAATTTGTGTTTGAACAGAACCATTGCCCGCTTTTTGAGATTGCTTAAGGCTTGTCTTGCTTTTTGAAGAATCTGTACCAACATAGTCCCTTCCTATCTTTAATTCCTGTTTTTGCTCAGAGTCATCCCCTGCACTTTGTTTTTGGCTTAAAGTACGCTTTATTCCAATTTTATAGCCGACTGTACCACCTCCAATCGCACCAATTATTAAATTAATGACAATGCCAACTATTTCCGTTCCAATACCATCAAAAATCCAGTCCATATATTTTCCTTTCGTACTTTTGTCACATATATCTGTTAAAATTGTTCTCTAAGATATCTTACATTTCATTTGGCGGAATAGGGGGCATAGCATTGGTAAACAGATTCTTCAGTTCGTCAACCGTTCCTGCCTTTGCCCATTGTGCCATTCCGTTTTTCCACACCAAACTATCGACAGTAAGCTGTCCTGCTGTTGCCATCTGTGTCAACATGGAAAGGCCAAACGACCCCGTGGCTTGTCCATTGACGGCAACGTGATATGCCACAGTAGGAATGGGAGGTGGTACAGCGCCGGGTGTTGTCTGCTGATTGATTCCGCCCATCATGTTATTCATAGCACCTGCAATGTTTTGACCGACCGCACCGCCGACAGCCATACTTGCCATCATAGCAGCCATATTGAATCCCGTGCCATCACTGCCACCACCGATGTTTACATCACCGGCTCCGTTTGCTCCCATCTGACCGAGAGCCTGTGCACCAACCACACCAACCTCTGCCTGCTTCTCAACTTGGTATGCACCGAAGTTTGCGGTACGAGTGTGCATATGCTTAGCATACTGACCTTCTTCACGCTGAATACGGAGAGTTTCTTCATAATTCTCAGCTTCGATACGCTGCTTGTCTGCGATGTCCTTGATTTTGGCTTCTGCCTCAGCTTTCGCAGTCGCACTGGTAATATCCTTGGTTACGCTCATAAGTTGACGATAGCCTTCACTGGACTTGTCAATTTCAATCGCACCAATATCAATCCCCGACACAACGACACCGAATGTCTCTTTCAATCTTTCGCTAAGGTCGTATTCCACAACATCGTTAATCTGTGCCGTCTTGCTTTCAATTTGAATAACGGGAATATTGTGTGCAGCAGGAGCGTTCGCAACAGCATCTTTTACATAACGGTTGACTGCATCACGGATTTGTCTCTGGAAATCATCGAGATTAAAGCTACTAAGCCTATGTAATTTGATAAATTCCCTATAATCTGCAATACCAAAGCTGATAGTACCTCTAACAGCAACAGGAACACCGAAATCCGCAAACCTCGGATCGTACACATCAAAGAACGGCACACCGAATTTCACTTGAATAATGCGGGCAAGATTGATGAAATAAATCTCTGCCTGGAACGGAGTGCCACCCTCGTATGCCAATCCGACAATACGTGCCAATACAGGAAAATTTGCGGTCTTAATTGCCTGATCAAACGGACCGACAATAAAATCTTGCATGGTGCCGTTTTTCTGCTTATACACAAACACAGCTACTTCGCCGTCTTTTACTTGCAAAGACGATCCCCAACGGATAGAATTTTCACGAGTTCCTGCTCCTGCCTGAACGCCGGACGGATGCCACTTTCAAATCAGATATGACGGCTCATCACAGCATATCTCATCCATAAAACCGCCTTTGCGGTTGTTTCTATCGAATAATCCCATCTTCATACCTCTTTTCACAAACTATCAAAATTGATTATAGTCATATATGCGAATTACGATTGTGTTAAAGCCCACATATTCAACAGTTAGGCTTATGTCATCGCCTTTATCTGCTGAGAAGTAATGCTCTGACCGGTAATCCTTTTCAAATCCCTTGTCGATACATCTATCAACATAAGCATTGAAATCGTCAATGGTCATATCACCGAGATATACTGAAAAAGCCCAATCATAATCCGAGGTAATCTTGCCCACACTAAATGATGGCTTTGGTATCAATTTTGCAGGACCTGAAGAAGGCCAACTAATTTCCGTCATTTGTATGGGAGCATTTATTGTAATACTCATTGCTTTGAAAGCTCGTATCCATCTTCATTGAATCCGTTAAATGAAGTATCCTTCTTTTCTGCATCAATCGTAAATCCAGCACTCTCGCATTCGGATATATAGGATTTGACCTCCGAACTTGAAACATCGTAGAGTATGATTTTCAATGTATCCTCATTCGCCGTTTCAACTGTTCCAGTTTTTCCGTCTTGCTGAGGAACTAAGTCTGCAAATACATGGGACGGCCACTCAAAGTTTTCATCTCCAACAAGAGGTGCTTTTAAGTTTATATCAAACCTTTCCGATGACCAGTGTTGTAAATCCAATTTATATCCGGTGCTGTTATACGCAGTATATTTGTCTGTATCTTTTACAGCATCAACCGTAAAACCTTTTTGTTTGCACAAAAAAATATATGCATCAAACTGTGAATAAGATATGCCCTCTATGTATATATCCAATTCTTCTTCGCTATTTTTCCAAATGTGACCACCTGTTCATTGAAGTTCAGGCAGCTCCGTACTTAAGCCTGTTTTGAGCCATTCAAATTTTTCATCTGAACCAACGTTAGTTGAAAAGCCGTTATAAGAGAGCAAATTCGTGACACCCTTGAGTAAAAAGCCATTTATCAGTACAAAAGCAAGAAACACAAGTACAATAGCAGCTCCTATTCAAGCACGAATACGGATTTTTTATCGACGGCATTTTTACTTGCGACAATCTCATTACACTCTGTTTCAGCAATCGTATCGTTACTGAGCAGAATTGTCGCTTTTTGATGAAGCTGAGTTGCCTTCGTATTCCACAAGCGGAGCCAAAAAGCATTTTTCTCATTTGCTTTCTCAGATGCCAAAAACGCCATTTTGGATTTTGTAAATAGCAATGCTTCCAAGACTGATTCCCTATCATTTGGAAAAGTGATATTTTCAATGAGTGCGACTTTGCGTTGCTCTGTTGATGACAATTCAGGCGTAGCATTGCTCCTTAGTAAAGGTTTGAATAAAGGCAATGTGAGGTAAATCACCAATGGAACACAGGATGTAAAAATATTGAGAATCACCCACAAAATTCGGGTTGACTTCTTCCAACTTTTCCAGCCCTTTTTAGGCAGTTCCTTCTTCGGTGTATTGGCTATGATTTTATCACATTCGTTGATTTCATCAATAAACTCTTTTATGGCAGAAGCCAGCTTTGCAGAGTTGAGTTCATGTCCACAAGCTGGACAGATCGCAGTCATACTTTGGAGTACCTCTCCGCAAGAGGGACATTTATGTATTTCTCCACTATAAACTGTTCTTCTGACTGTTTCATCGGTTTTTCCTACCGGTGTTCCGCACTCAAAGCAAAATTTAGCACCAGCCGCAAGCTCTTTGCCGCAATTACTACAAAACGCCATACCATTACCTCTTTATCACAATCAATTATTTTTATCGACTTTTACTGCATCGCATATATCACCGATGTTGCAATCTAAATACTCACATATACGCAAAAGCACAGATAATGCCACATCTTCGTTGCGCCGCATTTTGGTCATTGTCCCTGTGGCAATGTTCAAATCTTTTCTCAGCGTAGCAGGAGAAATATTCTTTTCAATGAGTAATATCCACAGCTTTTTATAACTTATTTCCATACGTACGCTCCTGTCTATAGAATTCCTTAGCATATTATAGGTCAAAATCATCAGAAAATCAATAGATTTTGCGCTATTTATCATCATAATTCGCAATTTATTGCGAATTATGGGCAAAAAAAAATCCCTCTGCATTACACAGGTAACACAGAGGGATAATAATTAGTCGAGTGGCTTATATTCTGTAACTGCTTTGAGATATGCTTCGGGATTGCCGCTAAGTATCAAATCTGCATATTCCAGCGGTGCATTGTAGATCAAATAGTCTAACTCTGACCGCTGATACATATTGTCGGCAATCTTGTTCTCCACGGCGACCGTGTCAATGGAAATCATATTGCCATCGGCAAATTTCAGTTCAACACAGGCAGTATCCATATTGAACTCATAGGAAATCAATCGCTCCATATTCGTCACCTCAAATCATCCCGAATTGCTTCAATGCTTCCATAATCGCCTTTTCCTTCTCCGGCGGGCATTGGGGCTGCTTGGTATCCTCAGACTTCGGCTTATTGTAGTTTTCCCGCTCAATGATACCGCACTTCTGCTTCACCTGTGCGATATACAGGCTACCGACCTTCAAGCCAGTATGCTCCAGCACATAATCCTTGATCTCTTGATAGGTAGCCTTCTTCTCCGCAGAGGTCAAATCCAATTCATCCATATTCAGCTCTACCTCAATATGCTACTTGGTATTAAGTTTGGACAATAAGCATACCGTTTCCACATGGCTCGTCATCGGGAACATATCCACCGGCTGTGCCACAATCGCCTTATACCCGTGCTGTTCCATAAACGCCAAATCACGCGCCAAGGACGCAGGATTGCAGGACACATAAACAACGCGCTCAGGCTGCACCTCGGCAATCGCCGCCAGCACCTTCTGCTCGCAGCCCGCACGCGGAGGATCTACCACAACCACGTCCGGACGCACACCGCCGGCCAACAGCTTTGGCAGCTCTATCGCCGCATCACCGCAGATAAATTCCGCATTAGCGCATTTATTCTCCTCGGCATTTTTCTTGGCGTTTTCAATCGCAGGCGCCACAATCTCGATACCATAAACCTGTTTGGCGTGGCGCGCAAGATACAGGGAAATCGTACCGGTACCACAGTAAACGTCCACTACGGTTTCCTTACCGCTCAGCGCCGCAAACTCCAACGCCTTGTTATACAGCTTTTCGGCCTGCTCGCTGTTTACCTGGAAGAAGGCCTGTGCGGAAATATGAAAGCTCAGGCTTCCCAGGCTGTCCTTAATCGATTCCGCTCCGTACAGCACACGTGTCTTACTGCCCATAACCACATTCGTCTGTTTTTTGTTGATATTCTGCACCACGCTCACCAGTCCCGGAACATGACGCTTAAGCCATTCAATAAGCACGCCGCGGTGCGGAATGTCATAGCCGGAGGTAATAATAACCGCCATCACCTCGCCGCTGTGCACGCCCACGCGTCCCATAATATGGCGCACGAGTCCCTTGCCTGTCTTTTCATCATAAGCGCTGATGTTATAATGCTGCATCCAGGTACGTACCGTTTTCATAATCGCATTGTTCGCCTCTTTGGAAATCATGCAGGCATCCGTATCCACAACGCTGTGTGTTGCTGTCGCATAGCAGCCTATATGCAGCACGCCTTCGGCGTCCGCTGCCGCCGGGAACTGCATCTTGTTACGGTAGCTCCACGGCTCTGCCGCCCCTAACACCGGCAATGCCTCCAAGTCCAGATGTCCGATTCTGGTGAGCGCATCCTGCACCTGCTGACGCTTGCACTCCAGCTGTCCCTTGTAGCTCAAATGCTGCAGCTGACAGCCGCCGCATTCCTTATACACCGGACACGCAGGCTCCACACGCTCGGCAGATGCTTTGACAATCTCCTCCAGCGCACCAACTGCATAGCTTTTCTTCACCAGCGTAATTGTTACGCGCACCTCTTCCTCAGGCAACGCACCTTTGACAAAGACCGTAAAGCCCTCGTACTTGCCAACGCCTTCACCGCTGCTGCCAAGACCATTGACAGTTAACGTAATATTATCACCCTGTTTTACAGGAATTATCTGCTTCATATATTTCCACCTGACCTTTTCGATTTTATTGTATATATATCTAATTATATCACAAAAACAGCCTGCAAAGAAACAGCAGCACGCTAAGATAATGCTTTACATCAATTCCGCAGCCTACATAACGCCAAAATATCACTTTGCATCTTTCCTGTAATTGTGAGAAGTGTGCAACATTTTCTGTAAAGCTATATACTTTGCATATAACATAAGCTATAATTAAGTTAGGGACATTGAGTTTCCGGGTCTATAAAGGTTTTATTTTGCGAAAGGAGCGATGCACAATGACAGTAAAATTTTTGAAATGCAGTATTTGCGGTAATATCGTCGGCCTGATTCAGGACGGCGGCGGCGAGCTTGTCTGCTGCGGCAAGCCCATGCAGGAGCTTGTTGCCAACACCGAAGACGCAGCGCAGGAAAAGCATGTGCCGGTTATTACTGTTGATGGCAGCACGGTTCGTGTAGCTGTAGGCAGCGTGGAGCATCCCATGATTGAAAAGCACTACATCCAATGGATTTATCTGCAGACAACTCATGGCGGTCAGCGCTATATCTTAAAGCCCGGTGACAAGCCGGAGGCTGTTTTCGCTCTTGCCGAGGGTGCAGCTCCGCTCGCTGCATATGCATATTGCAACCTGCACGGGCTGTGGGCAGCAAAGCTGTAACATCTAAAGCCTTACACTAACAAAACGTTGCTCTAATAAGTGCTCGAGTCTTGATCTGGTTCAATTTCAGGTCAGGAGCTCCGGCACTTATTTTATTTTAAACTAAAAAATAAAACCGGCCTCCGACAGCTATATGTAATAGCATATCAGAGACCGGTTAAATTACAAAAACAATCACGCGAGGCTTATGGTCTTAAGCCCCAAAGGCTGTTAAAAAGCACAGCGAGAGAATTATTTTTCAACCCACAGGCCTTTTTCGTCTTTTTTGTAGCCGGCAAATTCGATTGCCAACGCAGCCATAACCTTGGTTGCGTCCTTAATCTGTACGTTCAGCTCTTCTGCGCGGATGAAATCATCGTGGCACATTTCGCTGGGGTTTTTGCCGGTGAGCAAAACGTATTCGTTCTGCATTTCTACAAGTGCTTTTGCTTCTGCATTAAATTGTTCCATTAGACTAATCTCCTTAGTTTTTATTATTGTACGATAACGCTCAGGTCACCTACAGCATGGGTAATATCCTTAACTGCTGCCAAAAGTGCCAGACGGTTGTTCTTCACGCGAACGTCCTCGTCCATAACCATAACGTCTTCGAAGAATTTGTTGATCGGGTCAACCAGTTTAACTGCTTCAGCCATAACTGCAGCATAGTCATACTTGGTTGCTGCAACCAGCACTTCCTTGCTGGCTGCCATAGCAGCATTGTGCAGAGCGCCTTCAGCTTCAACTGCAAAGAGCTGCGGGTTGATAGCGGATTCTTCTTCAATCTTCTTGCACAGGTTAGCAACACGGGTTGCAGCCTGAATCAGTGCCGGAGCCTCTGCGGAAGCAACAAAGCTGTTCAGAGCCTTAGCACGGGCAACAAGATCGGTGAAATCGTCGTTCATCTGGTCAGCCAGAACTGCGTCAACTACGTCATAACGGATGCCCTGATCCATCAGCATATTGCGCAGGCGCTGTTTCATGAACTCAGCAATTTGCGGTACGAGCTTTTTGGTTTCCTCTGCCGGAATGTTCAGCAGGTACAGAGCACCGGCGATAACCTTGTACAGAGATACATGGTAGTTGCCGTCCAGCAAAATGTTGATGATGCCCAGAGCCTGACGGCGCAATGCATACGGATCTTGAGAGCCGGTCGGAGCCAGACCGCGGCTGAAGGTAGCGCAGATGTTGTCCAGCTTGTCGGCAATACCGGTCAGACGGCCAATATCGGTAGTCGGCAGCTCGTCACCGGCAAAGCGCGGCAGATAATGCTCGTAAATGCCCAGTGCAACCTCAGGAGCTTCACCGTCGAGCTTAGCATATTCGCGGCCCATAACGCCTTGCAGCTCGGTGAATTCGATAACCATACCAGTTACCAGGTCACATTTGCACAGCAGAGCGGTGCGCTCCAGCTTTTCTTTATCAACCTTGGCATTGATAGCCATAGCCAGCATATCAACAGCCTGTACCAGACGTTTGCTCTTATCGTTCATATTACCCAGGCCTTCCTGGAAGGAAACGGTTTTGAGTTTTTCCAGACGGTCAGCCAAAGTTTGTTTTCTGTCTTCGTTGAAGAAGAATTCAGCGTCGCTCAGACGTGCACGCAGTACGCGCTCGTTACCGTGAGCAACAATTTCCAGATGCTCCTTGCCGCCGTTGCGGACGGTGATGAACTTGTTCAGCAGGGAGCCGTCCTCTGCCAGTACCGGGAAGTAACGCTGATGCTCACGCATCGGGGTGATGATGCATTCCTTCGGCAGAGCAAGGAATTTCTCTTCGAATTTGCCGCACAGAGCAGTCGGCCATTCTACCAGATAGTTTACTTCCTCCAGCAGGTCCTCGTTGATTTCTGCATGACCGCCTTCGGCAATTGCCAGGTCAGTAACCTGTTGACGAATCAGCTCACGGCGAGCGTCTTGGTCAACCATTACATAGTTGTCATACATAACCTTTTCATAGGAATCAGCATCAGGGATTTCTACAGCGCCGATGGTGCCGATAGCAGCGGAAGCTACAGCGTTCTTAGCCTTGCTCTTTACGGTGTCGAACAGAGCCTTGGCAGCATCGCCGATGGACTCATGAGCTTTAGCGTTATCCAGAGCGGAAGGACGCAGGAAGCGGTGACCGCGGCTGAATTTGCCGGATTTTACGCCGGTAATTTCAACAGGGATAACTTCATCGCCGAACAGTGCAACCAGCCAACGAATCGGACGGACGAATTTGAATTCATGATCTGCCCAACGCATGTTTTTCGGGAAGTTCAGGCTGGTGAGGATATCACTCAGCAGACCCGGCAGCAAATCCTTAACCGGTTGGCCTGCCAGATGCTTAACAGCATATACATAATCATCGCGAACAACGAGCTCTTTTACGTCAACGCCTTGGCCGCGAGCAAAGCCGATAGCTGCTTTGGAGGGAGCGCCGCTTACAAAAGCGATTTTTGCGGAAGGACCTTTAGCCTCAACAGTGCTGTCCTCCTGAGCCTCGGCAACACCGCTGGCGATGAAGGTCATACGACGGGGAGTGCCATAGGTTTTAACTGCTTCGAAGGGAATGCGCAGCTCAGTCATTTTCTTTTCTGCCAAATCCTTTAATTGTGCCAGAATGGCAGGCATAAATTTCGCAGGAATCTCTTCTGTACCGATTTCAAAAAGTAATTTTTCCATTATTTATTCTCCCCTTTCTTGAGCAGCGGGAAGCCCATTTCTTCACGTTGTGCTACATAAGCCTTTGCACACAGGCGGGCCATCGCACGTACACGGCCGATGTAGGCAGTACGTTCACTTACGCTGATTGCTCCGCGGGAATCCAGCAGGTTGAAGGCATGGGAGCATTTCAGAACGTAATCATAAGCAGGACGGATATAACCAAGCTCGATAACGCGCTTAGCTTCTGCTTCATATTTGTCGAACAGTTCAAACAGCAGCGCGGTGTCTGCTACTTGGAAGTTGTAGAAGGATTGCTCTACCTCGTTGGTGTGGAAAACGTCACCGTAGGTGATGTCGCCAACCCATTGGATATCGAATACGTTTTCTACACCCTGGATGTACATAGCCAGACGCTCCAGACCGTACGTGATTTCAACGGTAACAGGCTTAACGTCGATGCTGCCTACCTGTTGGAAGTAGGTGAACTGGGTGATTTCCATACCATCCAGCCAAACCTCCCAGCCAAGGCCCCAAGCGCCCAGAGTCGGAGATTCCCAGTTATCCTCTACAAAGCGGATATCATGCTCCTCCTGATGAATGCCGAGCTCAGCCAGGCTCTGCAGGTACAGCTCCTGAATGTTTTCCGGAGAGGGCTTTACGATAACCTGGAACTGATGATGCTGGAACAGACGGTTCGGGTTATCACCGTAACGGCCATCTGCCGGGCGGCGGGAAGGCTCTACATAAGCCACACGCCAAGGCTCAGGTCCGAGTACGCGTAAAAAGGTAGACGGGTTCATTGTGCCTGCGCCTTTTTCGATGTCATAGGGCTGTGCCATAATGCAGTTTTGGCCTGCCCAGAATTTTTGCAGCTTCAAAATAATTGTCTGAAAATCCATGTTTTACCTCCTATATTTGTTACAAAGACGGCAATGGCAGCAGCTTGGTCCGAAAAAACAAAAAAACACCCGCGTCCCCGTAACTTAAATGTTACAGGGACGGAGTGCATACAGCTCAAACTCCGCGGTTCCACCCTGCTTGACTGCAATAACTGCAGCCCGCCTCAATCAATATATTATTACAGCTCCAAAGCGCCTTCATCCGCCTTTGCCGCCTTACACTGTCACGGCTCGCTGAGTTTGCAGATTACTACTCTTCTTCTTAGCTTAACTGTTAGTATATAAAATGCAGCGCTATTTGTCAAGTGCGGCAAATAATTTTGTAAATACCACTCACAAAAATGTATCAGCTTTCACCATAACAAAATGCCCCCGCACATACGCGCAGGGGCATTATTGCTTCAAGTTGTCAGGTTAATATAAATTCAGCGGCTATTATTTCTTTTCGATGAGCTTCAGCGGAGCAGAAATCTTAGCTTCTACTTTTTCGCCTTTAGCAGCCTTAACAGCTACTTCCAGACCTTGCTGGCCCATGATTTCCGGCTGTTGAGCGATAGTAGCGCTCATAGCGCCGCTTTCTACAGCCTTTACGCCGTCAGCAGTACCGTCAAAGCCAACGATAAAGATTTGCTTGCCAGCACTCTTAGCAGCTTCGATTGCACCCAAAGCCATTTCGTCGTTCTGAGCGAAAATAGCTTTGATGTCCGGGTTAGCCTGCAGCATGTTTTCTGCTACAGTCAGTCCCTTGCTGCGGTCAAATTCAGCAGTCTGTTTAGCAACAACGGTCAGCTTGCTGTCAGCCAGCTTGTGGAAGCCTTCGCCGCGTTCACGGGAAGCGCTGGCACCGGGGATACCCTCCAGCTCAGCAACCTTAACCTTTTCGCCCAGCTTTTTGATAATGTAATCAGCAGCCATTTCGCCGCCTTTTACGTTATCGGAAGCAACCAGGCATGCTACATCACCCTGGTTAGCACTGCGGTCGAGGCAGATAACAGGGATGTTAGCCTTGTTGGCAGCCTTTACGGATGTAGAAATTGCATCAGAGTCAACAGGGTTAACCAGCAGAACGCTGATGTTTTGCTGCAGCAGGTCAGCAATATCATTAGCCTGCTTTGCAGGATCGTTCTGAGCGTCAACAACCTTTACAGTTACGCCCAGCTCCTTAGCCTTAGCTTCTACGCCTTTAGCCAGGGAAACGAAGAACGGATTGTTTTGAGTGGATACGGAGAACCCAACGGTGATTTTCTTGTCGTTGCCTTTTGCAGCATCCTTCTTGTCGCTGCCGCCGCAGCCGACAATCATCATAGCCATTGCTACAATGCAGGTTAATACCAATAAAATTTTTTTCATGTGAGAAAATACCTCCCGGAATTAGAAATTACTATGCGGACAAAAACTTGAATTAAGCAGACTGCGGCTGAAAAGCACTGGATGGTGCTTTACGTCCGCATCACGCTTAGTTTTTCTTTCTGTCCATCAGCACAGCCAGCAAAATTACAATACCTTTGACAACTTGTTGGTAAAAGCTGGATACGTTTAAGATATTCAGACCATTGTTCAGAGTGCCGATAATCAGCGCACCGATAATGGTACCGAAGATGCGGCCCTTACCGCCGGAAAGACTGGTGCCGCCCAATACTACAGCTGCGATAGCATCCAGCTCATAGCCGGTACCGGCAGTAGGCTGAGCACTGTTCAGACGGCTGGTAAGAATAGCGCCTGCCATACCGCAAAGGAAACCAGTTACGGTATAAGCAAATATTTTAATGCGGTTGATTTTGATACCTGCAATGAAGGAAACCTTCTCATTACCGCCGACAGCATAGGTTTTGCGTCCCAGCGGAGTTTTGTGCAGGATGAACCACAAAATGAAAAACATAATCAACATCATAATGGCAGGAACCGGCAGACCGGCAACATACCCCTGGCCGAATTCAAGGAAGCGGTCATCCTCGGACAGGCTGCTGATAGGGTTGCCGTTGGTATATACCAAAGTCAGACCACGGAAAATGGTCATAGTAGCCAAGGTTGCGATAAAGGGCGCCACCTTGCCGTAGGTAATTACCAGGCCGTTGACACTGCCCAGTGCAGCACCGATGAAGCAGGCCAGCACGATACCGAATACAGGATCCATGCCGCCCTTGATAAAGCTGCCCATGAGTGCGCTGGAAAGCGCCAGAATACTGCCGACGGACAAATCAATACCGCCGGTTAAGATAACAAAGGTCATGCCAAAGGAAATTAAGGCATTGATAGAAACCTGGCGCAGCAGGTTTTTCAGGTTGCTGGGGTCGATAAAGCTGCTGTTAAGGCAGGAAATGACCACAAACAACACAATAAGTCCGATTATGGAACCGGATTTTTTTAAGATTGCTTTTACATCCATTATTTTTATTGCCCTCCCGTTGCAAGTGTCATGATTTTTTCCTGGTCTGCTTCATCGTGCAGCAGCTCGCCGGCAATGCGGCCTTCGTGGACAACGACGATGCGGTCGCTCATGCCCAATACCTCCGGCAGCTCCGAAGAAACCATAATAATCGAAACGCCACTTGCAGTAAGCTCGTTCATCAGCTCATATATATCGCGTTTTGCACCTACGTCGATACCACGGGTAGGCTCATCCATAATAATGACCTCCGGGTGCATGCCAACCCATTTGGCAATAACCACCTTCTGCTGGTTACCGCCGGACAACGCACCGGCCTCAAGGTCCAGGCTGCTGGTCTTTACGCCCAGCTTTTTTGCCATTTTATCGGCAAAATTATTAAGAACATTAAAATTGATGACACCGCTTTTGGCAAAGCTGTCAACACTCGGCAGAGCAATGTTGCGCAAAATGGAGAAGTCCAGAATCAGGCCCTCGGTTTTGCGGTTTTCGGTTACGAAGCCCAATCCTGCCTTAATAGCATCCTCAGGCTTGGTAATCTTCAAAGTCTCGCCTTTGAAAACCAGCTTGCCGCCTGCATGAGGATCAACGCCGAAAACGGCGCGCATGATTTCGGTACGGCCGCTGCCCATGAGGCCGGCAAAGCCCAAAATCTCGCCCTTGCGCAGGTTAAAGTTAATATCATGGAAAACTCCCGGCTGCTCAAAGTGATTAACCTCCAGCAGCACCTCGCCCGGCTTATTGCGGCGGTCGGGATAAAATTCCGTAATGGAGCGTCCTACCATATCGCGGACAATCTGCTCCATACTGTATTCCTTAACAGGCTTGGTTGCAACGGATACGCCGTCACGCATAACGGTAATCGTGTCGCAGTTCTGTGTAACCTCTTCCATACGGTGCGAAATATACACCATTGCTACACCGCGTTTTTTCAGGGAGCGCATAACCTCAAAGAGCTTTTCTGTTTCTCTTTCGGTCAGCGCCGCCGTAGGCTCGTCCATAATAACAACCTTGGCATCCAGCAGAAGGTTACGAACGATTTCCGTCATCTGCTGCTGTCCTACCGAGCATTCGCCGGCTTCCATATCCAGCGGCAGCTCAATTTCAATTTCACGGCATTTCTGCTCTGCCATAGCACGCATAGCCTTAAAATCCAGGATACCCATGCCGTTGGTTACGCTGTGCATCAAAAACAGGTTTTCCAGAATGCTCAGGTTCGGCCAGATATTCAGCTCCTGATGGATGAAGGCGATGCCGTAAGCTTCTGCCTCCAGAGGATTTTTGAAGCTGATTTCCTTGCCGTCGACAAAAATCTGTCCCTTATCCTGCTTGTGAATACCCGTCAGGATATTCATCAGTGTTGATTTGCCGGCACCGTTTTCACCCATCAGAGCGTGTACCTCACCGCTTTTAAGCTTCAGGTCAACACCCTTGAGCACCTCATTAGAACCAAAGGCCTTATGGATATTTCTTAATTCAATCTCCATACTTTTCCTTATTCCTACCTTACGCTAATTTTTAAAAGAAAACATTGCTGTGCAGAATCACATTGGCAAAAGGAGTAATTTCGCCGGTGCGGATAATGCATTTTGCATGCTTAGTTGCCTCCTTGAAGGCTTCGTGATCTGCATCGATAATCCACTGCTCTTCAGTGAAAAGCTGCTTCATAGCGCCGTAGACAGCAGGATTTCTGCCTTCCATTTCCGCTGCAATTTCTACCTTTTCGATAACCATATTCTTGGCTACTTCCTCAACAACCTCCAGGAAGGAAGGAGTTCCCGGCTTCAGAGCCAGGTCGATTTTCTGCACGCCTGCAGGCACAGGCAGACCGCAGTCACCAATAACGATAGTGTCGGTGTGGCCCAAATCAGCCAGCACCTTCGCAATAGAGCTGTTTAACATTCCACCCCTTTGCATTACTTAAGCATCTCCTCTACTTCATGTAAATAAGGCATACCGCCCTGTGCTCCCAGCTTTTGCACCGAAAGAGCTGCGGCAGCATTGGCAAAGCTGATGCTTTCCTGCATGGATTTGCCATTTGCACGGGCAACAGCAAAGGCACCGTTAAAGGTGTCGCCTGCACCCGTAGTGTCAACCGGCTTTACCTTAAAGCCGGGAACAGTAATAACCTGTCCCTTTTCTGCATAGGCAACACCCTTGCTGCCCAGCGTCATAATCACCTTGCCTTGGTTCTGATCAAGGATATCCGCCTTGCCCTTACCGGCAAACAATGTTGCTGCCTCGTGCTCGTTGGGAGTCAGATAAGTAATCTTATCCAGCAGAGCCTGCGGCACCGGAGCAACAGGTGCGGGGTTCAGCAGCACAGGTACACCGTGCGCTGCGCATTTTTCGACAACATAAGCGTTAGTAGCGGCAGGAATTTCGTGCTGCAAAAGCACCATATCTGCCTTGCTGATGTCTTCCCACGCTTCATCAATCAGCGACGGGGATACCAGGTCATTGGCAGCCTTGATAACGATAATCGTGTTATCGTCCTCCGCTACGGTAATGTGTGCGGTACCGCTGTTTTCACCCGGCAGCACCTTCACATAGGTGGAATCAACGTTGTTTTCCTTTAAAGCCTTCAATACAAGCTGACCGTACACATCATCACCGATGCAGCCTACCATCATAACATCTGCTCCCAGGCGGGCTGCAGCAACAGCCTGGTTGGCACCCTTGCCGCCGGGAGAAACGGTCAGGCGGTTGCCGAAAATAGTTTCTCCGGGATGCACCCAGCGGTCACATTCAACAGTAATATCAATATTACAGCTACCTACTACGACAATCTTTGACATATTTTCTACCTCCTGTCTTCAGGATTTATATAATTTTTTGTAATAACAAAGCATATTGGCCGGCAATCAGATTTGGCTGCAGCAAATCCTTGAGCAACTTTATCTGCTTGCGGCTCGTTTTTGGCATGGTCTGCTGCCAATAGGTGATAGCAAGCTGCAGCAGACGCAGCAGCTCATCTCTGGCACGCTTGTTCTCGGCAGTCAGCTGCCAGAAAAAGCTGTACCATTGGCGGAAGATATCCGCATCATCCAGCATCGCCGAACGCGATACGTTAGCGGTTACATCACGCAGGTGACGCACAAGCAGCTGCAGAAGCGCTGTCTGCCGCTCAGGCTGTGCCTTCGGCACACGCCGCAGCAGCAGGCGATACAAAAGCGTCAGCTCTCTGTAAATTCTGCAGGCCTTGTCAAAGCCATCCCAGCGTGCGTACACGACGAAATGCAGCTGCAACTGCTGCAGGCTCCACGCCAACTGTTGCAGATCCTGCTGCATTAAAAGCCAACGCCCGGCCTCACGCAGCAGAAACGCGGTTTCCTCGCGCCACCGCCTGCGTGCCATACGCGCCGCTAAACTGAGCCATTCGCCCATAAATTCCTGCAGCATTGCAGTATTGTCGGCTTGCGTCCGCAGCCAACGCCGCACCAGCAGTGCAAGCATAGGACGCACCTCAGCCAAACGCCTGTCGCACACGGCAAACGTCAGCCGCAACAGAACGCTGCCGCCCTGATGCGCCAGCTGCGGATTGACCAGCAGCTGCTCCAGACGCGGCCTGCTTGCCTGCATCCAAGCCGCAAAAAGCTGCCGTTGCCGGTGGCGTAAGGCCACCAGCAGACAGCAGCTGATTGCTTGTAATGCTTCATTATCTGCTGCTTCAGCAATAATACCCGAAAAAGCTGTGCAGGCGTTTTGTTCTCTGCCGTCACGCAGAGCAATACATGTTTCTAAAATAAGTTCTGTTAGCATATTTCTACAGGTTAATATCGCCTTCGTAGACATCACCGGAAACAGGATCCACCGTTACCAGCAAACCGTCGGCCAGCTTGGATGTTGCTTTCTCCGCGCCTACAATGACAGGCAGGCCACAGGTTACGGCAACAATGGCGGTGGAGGATGTCAGTCCGCCCTCTTCAGCGATAATTGCTGCTGCCTTGGCAGCAGCCTGCGGTACAAACTCGTCATTCAGCACATCAACTACAAGGATATCGCCCTTTTGGAGCTTGTCCTTGAAGTCTGCCGCAGTTCTGCCTACGCAGATACGGCCGGGGG
>UMFR01026003.1_pt1 | contig 17617 bp, 16 predicted proteins | sample 1965041 | NCBI WGS metagenome assembly UMFR01 (sample SAMEA4836049, study PRJEB28245) | human gut metagenome | biome: gut microbiome; material: fecal sample | place: Denmark | collected 2008
AGGCACGACAATTGGTTGACGTGGGTGAACGGTGTCTGCTCGAAAATCTCAAGATTATCCCAAGAACCGGGATTGTCATCCCAAGCATAGTCCTTCGACTCCTTCCAAGTGTAGAACGGCACAGAGAGAGCCGGCTGCTCGCGGTACCAAATCTGCGTATAGCGGGCGCAAACCTCGGTGAACATAAAGAACGGCCCGCCGTTGCGCTTTGTCTTGTTCTTCTCGGCAGCGGCAGTAAATGCCGGATTGAACACCTTGTTGAACACCAAGCGCGGAATATGCCCTCCGGTATCGATACGGAATCCGTCTACACCCATTTCGATGAAATTGGTATAGCAGTCGATAAGATAATTGTAAGTCTGCGGATTTTCCGTGTTAAGGTCCACACAGTCGCCCGCAATCTGTGCCCACCAGCGGGTTTCGTTGTCCCAATTGAACTGTCCGAAATGATGCCACAGGTTGTGGGTGTCGTGATTTTGCCCGTCGGTGTTTTTCATCTCGCGCAGACGCGCGTCGTACTGCTGTCCGTCGGGCAGGCTCGAATAATTGTCCGGCAATTTTCCGCCATCTTTCTGCGTGAACGGAATCATGCACTCGCGGATATTGCTCTGGTCGGCATCCCAATCGCGGGTAAACAGCTTGCACAGATTCTCCTCGCCGAAATTGCCGGTATGGTTGAGCACAATGTCGAGAATGATTTTCATTCCGCGGGCATGCGCCTCGTCGATAAGCGTCTGGAAATCCACGTCCTCCGACTCATAGCGGTGATCCACCTTGCTCATGTTCATCGCATGGTAGCCATGGTAATCGTAACCCGAACCGTTCTCCACCACAGGAGTAATCCACACTGCCGTAAAACCGAGAGCCTTGATATAATCAAGCTTCTCTATCAATCCTTTGAAATCACCACGCCAAGCGGGATCGCCGGCATTGTAGGATTTTCCGTCCCAACACTGCGTGTTGTTCGACGGATCGCCGTCATAGAAACGAGTAGTCATGACGAAATAAATCATCTCGTCCCTGAAATCGTCACGCTTGCCGGTAAACGACGCGGCAAACGATTGAGCAAAGCCTGTCAATAAGGCCAACAACAATAAAGTTTTTCTAATCATAGGTTTTAAATTTTAAAATAGAAAGTATGCTTCTTCGTAATCTTCGCTTTATTTCGCCACGGCAACCTCCGCCGCCATAGCAAGGAGTTTTTCACGGAATGTTTCTGACCGGCCGATGCGCGACAACGCCTCGCGGGCGGCCTCCTGTTGCGACTCCTTCTTCGTGTAGCCCTTTCCTTTCCCGGCTTCTATACCGCCGACAGCCACCGACGAGTGGAACACTGTGCAGCCGTCCGAGTCATAGCTGGTGGAAATCAATGCATAGGTCAGATCCAATCTGTTCTTCTGGCACCATTCCAATAATTTCGATTTAAAGTTAATCACTTTTTTTGAAAGCGAATAGATATCTATATATGATTTAACTATTTTTTGCTCAATGAACCTGCGGCAGCATCCGTAACCCCGGTCGAGGTACACAGCACCGATGACAGCCTCCAAGGCGTTGCCGCCCATAAAACAGTTGTGGACATGCGCAGGGCGCGAGAATTTCACATGACCGGCCAATCCCGATTCGTCAGCAATGCGGTTCAACGTCTCGCGCTGCACTATTTTCGAGCGAGTATTGGTGAGAAAGCCCTCCCGGCCGCGCCGGAATTCGCGGTACAGCATATCAGCAATCACGGCATTGAGCACGGCATCGCCCAGAAATTCGAGACGCTCGTTGTTAAAGCTCCTCCCCTCCGTGGAATTTGCCGCTTCAGAGCGGTGGCATAGAGCCTGCCTGTAAAGCCTCATATTCCCGGGACAAAACCCGAGAAACCGGTATAAAAAAGAATAAAGCTCCTTTTCTTTTACAAAAAGGAGCTTTATATAGAACAAGATTTTATCGCAAAACCACATTTTCCGTGGCCGTTTCTTACTTATTGAACTTTTTTACGATAACGCTGGCATTGTGGCCTCCGAAACCGAAAGTGTTGGACAATGCAGCATTTACGGTACGCTTCTGAGCCTCGCCGAAAGTAAAGTTGAGGTTGTAGTCGATTTCCGGGTCATTATCGCCTTCAACGTGGTTGATTGTCGGAGGGATAATGTCGTCGGTCACGGCCTTCACGCAGAACAATGCCTCCAAAGCGCCGGCCGCACCGAGAAGGTGACCGGTCATCGACTTGGTAGAACTTATGTTCAGCTTATAGGCGTGTTCTCCGAATACTTCCTTGATAGCTTTCACTTCCGAAAGGTCGCCGACAGGAGTCGATGTTCCGTGGACATTGATATAGTCAAGGTCCTCCGGCTTCATCCCTGCATCCTCAAGGGTACGCTGCATCACCAGTTTCGCGCCCAGTCCTTCCGGATGGGATGCGGTAAGATGGTAAGCGTCTGCCGACATGCCGCCACCTGCAACCTCCGCATAGATATGCGCGCCGCGGGCAAGAGCGTGTTCCAATTCCTCGAATACGAGACATGCACTTCCTTCTCCGATAACGAAACCGTCACGCGAGCCGCTGAACGGGCGGGAAGCGTGCTGCGGGTCATCGTTACGTGTCGACAAAGCGTGCATAGAGTTGAAACCGCCTACTCCCGCAGGATAGATTGCCGCTTCCGCACCACCGGTCACGATTGCCACCGCTTTCCCGAGACGGATATAGTTGAACGCATCAATCAAAGCGTTGGTCGAAGAAGCACAAGCGGAAACCGTAGCATAGTTAGGGCCGCGGTATCCATAAATCATCGACACGTGTCCGGCAGCCATATCCGCAATCATTTTAGGAATGAAGAACGGATTGTACTTAGGACCCTGCTCCTGATGCATCGCATAATATCCGGCCTCTTCCTCGAAAGTGTGCAAACCGCCGATTCCGGCAGCGATGATTACGCCCACATTGTCGCGGTCGAGCCCGGCATACTCCTCAAGTCCAGAATCCTTGATGGCTTCCTTGGCAGCAACCACGCCATACTGTGCGTAAAGATCGTATTTGCGCAGCTCCTTACGGTCGAAATGGTCGGCAGAGTTGTACCCTTTCACTTCGCATGCGAACTGTGTCTTGAACAGCGAAGCGTCAAAATGAGTAATCGGCCCTGCGCCGCTCACCCCCTTCAAGGCGTTGGCCCATGTCGTTGCCACGTCGTTGCCCAGCGGTGTGATTGCCCCAAGACCTGTAATTACAACTCTTTTAAGTTCCATTCTATGGATGTAAATTATTTGTTAGCCTCGATATAAGCGATAGCGTCGCCTACAGTCTTGATTCCTTCAGCTTTGTCGTCAGGAATTGTAATGCCGAATTCCTTCTCGAATTCCATAATCAATTCTACAGTGTCGAGAGAATCAGCACCAAGATCTTGTGCAAATGTAGCTTCCGGCGTAACTTCGCTTTCGTTTACACCCAATTTCTCTACGATTATAGCCTTTACTTTTTCTGAAATTTCAGACATAACTTTAAGTTTTAAAAATTAATAATAAATATTGATTCTTCTTTTAGACCTGCAAAGTAAACAATTTATTCGTTCACAAGAAAATTTTTTGACAGAAAACGCACCTTTTCTGCACAAAAAATCCTTATATGTGCAATCCGACAAGTACAATAAACCAATTTCTATCCTAATTTCATCATTTCAACGAGCCACACCATCTTGAAAAGAATCCCGCCATCCGGGCATCCGAGCGAACCATACGCTCCGGATGGAACTGCACAGCCATCACTTTTCCGTCCGCGGTCTCCAACGCTTCGACAACACCGTCCTCCGAGCGCCCGGAGACAATCAAACCGCGTCCCGGCCTGTCAACGCACTGGTGATGGTGGGAATTTGTCAGCAGCCTGTCTGCGCCGAAAAGCCGGCCTACCGCAGAACCGGCTGCGAAATCCACCGCGTGCGCAGGCTGCCATGTAGGTATCTTCTGGTCGTGGATGGCATATTCCGCACCCATTTGCGACGGCATATCCTGTACCAGCGTGCCGCCGAAAGCCACATTTATCGTCTGCAACCCGCGGCAAATGCCCAATACAGGGATTCCCCTTCCAATAGCGAGCTTAAGCAACGACAATTCATAAGCATCGCGCGTGACCGACACCCTTCCGAGACCGTCAACCGGCTTCTCGCCATATATTTCCGGATTGATATCGGCTCCGCCGCTCAGCATCAGCCCGTCAGGCCTTACACAATCAAGCCATACGGACAAATCTTTCTCCACGGTATAGGGAGGCACAATCAACGGCACCGCCCCGGCCAGCGCCACAGCCTCGTGGTAATGCACAAGCAAGCGTATGCGCTCCTCCTCGTCGATGTCGCACGTTATCGCTACTTTCACCATTCCTATCACACCTTATTATAATATTTGGATACTTACACCACATCCATAGCCGAGCGTTTCATCACCAAAGGATAACGTTCCGGATGCTTTAAACTGTCTATTTCGAGATCAATATCCAACTCCGGCCACTCTATAGCGTTTTTTCCGCACATACGCACATTAAGCACACTGCCAACACGAGCATCACGCAACCATGGGACACGATTATAAGACAAGAAATAATCATTCCCCAATACAGACAACATCATTCCTTGAGAATTAATCATCAAGACGCTTACCGATGTGGTCTGCAAACTGCCGCTTAAATTCGTCTCCATACTTTTCTACAATTTGAGTTATTTTACTAATCTCTTTACCATTAAATCCATAATTATCCGCTAACTCCACTTTTGGCTCAAGCCAAAACTTAGCCTCATTCTCTGCTTTCACGACATATATATGTTTTCTTTCTTCCTCATTTGAATAAATTTTAAAAACATATCCTTCCTCTTGTCTGAATTTAGGAGCCATATCTTTTTTATTTGCGAAGATAACAATAATTTATCAAGCGCAAAAAGTTATTATCCGGCAATATACAATGACATATATAGGATTTTTTGTAAGTTTGCAGCAAAAAAGCGACAGGAAGTGGAAAAACCGCTACATATCGATGTCCGCGAAGCGGTGGAGGCAAAAGCCCCGCGTTACGCAAAACGCATACCCGGCTTCGTCTACCGCTGGCTGGAACGGATTGTCCGGCAAAAAGAGCTCAACAAAGTATTGAAAGAAAATTCCGGAAGAACCGGAGTCGACTTTGCGGAAGGAGTGCTCAACTCGTTCAACATCAAATTAGAAGTGGAAGGGCTTGACAACCTGACCGACGGACAACGCTACATATTCGCGTCCAACCACCCGCTGGGAGGGCTTGACGGCATGGCCCTGATAACGATACTCGGGCGGAAATACAACGGCAACGTGAAATGCATCGTCAACGACATACTGATGCTTATAAAACCGCTGAACAATGTCTTTCTGCCAATCAACAAACACGGCAGCCAGTCGCGCAGGGACATGGAAGCCGTCGACCAAGCCTACTCCGGCGATTGCCAGCTGATAACTTTCCCCGCCGGACTATGCTCACGGCGAAGCAAGGACGGACAAATCCGCGACACGGAATGGAAAAAGTCGTTCATAACAAAAAGCGTCGAATCACGGCGCGACATAGTGCCGGTGTATTTCGAAGGCACTAATTCCGGACGGTTCTACAAATTAGCCAATCTCCGCAAACGCATAGGAATCAGGCTGAACATAGAGATGGTGATGCTACCCGGGGAAATGGTCGACAAATCAGGCTCCACATTCCGCATAAAGATAGGCACGCCAATCCCCTACGCCACATTCGACGGCAGCCGCCCGCAAAAAGAATGGGCACAGGAGGTGAAACGCCGGGTATACGACATGTCAACCGAAAACAAATAAAGAAATGAAAATAGAAAGCATTATAGCGCCAGTTCACAAAAGTCTTTTAAAGATGGAGCTTACCGAGGAGCGGTTTCTCCGTCCGACAAACAAAGGGCGCAATGAAATCTACATAGTAGACTCCGCCAATTCGCCCAACATCATGTGGGAAATAGGGCGGCTGAGGGAGATAGCCTTCAGGGCGTCGGGAGGAGGCACCGGCAAAAGCGCCGACATCGACGAGTTCGACACGATGGACGAGCCGTGCCAGCAACTTATCGTGTGGAATCCGGAAGCAGAGGAAATAATCGGCGGATACCGCTTCCTTTTAGGCGAGAACATGAGCTACGACAACGACGGCACGCCGCACATAGCTATGTCGCACATGTTCCGGTACTCCGACAAGTTTCTCAAAGAATATCTTCCCTACACGATAGAATTAGGACGCTCTTTCGTCTCCGTCGACTACCAGTCGACCAAGGCAGGAGCCAAGGCGCTCTACGCCTTGGACAACCTGTGGGACGGCCTTGGCGCGCTCACCGTAGTCTATCCGCAGATAAAATACCTTTTCGGAAAGATGACCATGTACCCGAGCTATCCGGTAGAATGCCGCGACATGATATTGTATTTCCTCGACAAATATTTCCACGACGGCGAAAGCCTCGTACAGCCTATCCAGCCGCTGGAAACCAACATAAACGTCAAGAAAATGCAGAGGCTTTTCGTGGGCGACAATTTCAAGGACGACTACCGCATACTCAACACCAGCGTGAGGGCAAGAGGGATGAACATCCCGCCTTTGGTGAATTCATATATGAACCTGTCGCCGAAAATGAAATTGTTCGGCACGGCCATCAACGACGAGTTCGGCGATGTCGAGGAAACCGGCATATTCTTTTCAATATCCGACATCTACGAGGATAAAAAAATGCGGCACATACGCACATTCTACCAGCGTTTCATCGAATACAGGCAAGAGATGATACACCGCATAAAAGAATATGCCAAATCAAAAACCAACAACTTCAATTGATGAACAGTCTACTAAAAACACTTTTTCTGCCCGCATTGCTGCTTGCAGGCAACTTGTCGGCAGAAACGCCGCTCAACTATGAAGGAGAATTGCTCGGGACAGCCGGGAAAAGCGATTCCGGACTCGCCCCTTATTACATAATGTCGAACAACGGCGGAGTGGTGACCCAGTCAAAAACCCTCAACTTCCGTGCAAAAGCATGGAAAGACCTCGATTTGTCACGGCGGTTCAGCTACTCTTTCGGAGCGGATTTCGTCACCGGCGCGGCAAGCGAAGCCGACTACCTGCGCTACGACACACAAACCGAAGCGCTCATCCCGACAGGAAGGAAACCGGCGGCAATCTGGTTGCAGCAACTTTATGCCGAAGTGAAATACCGCGGGGTATTCCTCATGGCAGGCATGAAAGAACGCACATCGCCTTTGCTCAACAGCAGCCTCGGCATAGGCGACTACATCCAGTCGAACAACGCGCGCCCTGTCCCGGAAGTGCGCGTCGGATTCGTTGACTTTCAAGACATCCCCTTCACCAACGGATGGGTACAGATACAAGGCGAAATCTCCTACGGAAAATACGTGCAGGACAATTGGATGGAAGACCACTACAACTATTACAACCAGTTCATAAACACCGGCGTGTGGACGCATTACAAACGTTGCTATTTCCGCACAAAGCCTTCACAGCCGTTCTCTGTGACCGTAGGTATGCAGATGTATGCCCAGTTTGGAGGCACATACACCAGCTACAATAAAGGCAAGCTGACAAGCGAGGGGCGTTACGATGTGAAATTCAAGGACTTCATCGACGTGTTCCTGCCTACACGCGGGGGAAAAGGCGATAACTTCAGCGACACCCAATACTACCTCGGCAACTCGCTCGGCTCGTGGGACTTGGTGGCACGCTACCGCTTCCGCGACAACACCGAGCTGAAAGCCTACTTCCAATGGCCTTACGAGGACGGCTCCGGGATAGGCAAGCTGAACGGATTCGACGGCATCTGGGGGCTGGAATACAAAAACGGCAACGAAAAATCGCCGGTGGCCAACGCCGTAATCGAATATGTCGACTTCACCAACCAAAGCGGCCCGACGCATTGGGCGCCGGCCGACAATCCCGGCTCGGCAATGACAGGAGAAGCCACCGGCTGCGACAACTACTACAACAACTCACGCTACAATTCATTCATGAATTTCGGAATGTCACAAGGCACTCCGTTCATCCCGTCGACCATCTACAACCGTAACGGAGTGCTGCAAGTGGCCGACAACCGCATCCGCGGTTTCCACGCGGGAGTTTCGGGCAACATAATCGGCAATCTTGATTACCGCTTCCTTGTATCATACCGCAAGTCTTTAGGCACATACAACTCTCCCCGGCTAAAGACTGCCGACGACACCTCTTTCATGCTCGAAGCGTCGTATGCCTTCAAGCAAGTCAAGGGATTATCGCTCAAAGGACAGTTCGCAATGGACCGCGGCAACCTGCTCGGCGACAGCTATGGAGTGCTCGTCGCCCTTAAATACGACGGAATCTTAAATATTTTCGGAAAATGAAAAAAGCTATATATATAATAGGTGTAATCTGCTGCTTTCTTGTATTCACAGGATGCACGCACAACAACGGCGACATAGGCCCATGGTTCGGGCAATGGAAAGTGGAAAGAATCGACAAGGACGGAGAAGCCGACCCTGACTACGAAGGCAACTGCATGCTCCGTTTCCAATCCTCGGTGGTAACAGCCGTGCTCGTGACATACGACTCCGGCACCAACACCACCAGCACCGTCCTCAAGTACGGCAACTGGGAAGAAAACGGCGGATACCTGCACCTTGTGTTCAAGGAACATAGCGACCAGCCTCTTGAGGCATTGCATCTCGATAAGGAATGCTCGCTGAAAGTCATAAGAAGAGACGGGAAAGACAAGCAATTGCAGCTTACCAAAGACGACGGCACAGTCTACACCTACCATCTCGTCAAATGGTAATTACTTCTTTGCTTTACGCATGATTTGCACTCTCTTTGCATAAGACAGGCTGCGTTTCGGCATAGCCAAACTTGAAAACTCCGTTTTCATTTGTCTCTGCCCCCAACTTGCACTATCTTTGCACACAAAATAAAATGAACCGATGAATTTTGTAGAAGAACTCAAATGGCGCGGCATGGTGCACGACATGATGCCGGGCACTGAAGAACAGCTCCAAAAAGAAATGACAACGGCCTACGTGGGCATCGACCCGACAGCCGATTCCCTGCATATAGGCCATCTCGTAAGCGTGATGATTCTCCGCCACTTCCAACGTTGCGGACATAAGCCGATTGCCCTCGTCGGAGGCGCGACAGGCATGATTGGCGACCCGTCGGGCAAATCGGCGGAGCGCAACCTCCTCAACGAAGAGACATTACGTCACAATCAGGAATGCATCAAAAAACAACTATCGAAATTCCTTGATTTCGATTCCGACGCTCCCAACGCAGCCGAGCTTGTCAACAACTATGACTGGATGAAGGATTTCCTATTCCTCGACTTTGCCCGCGAGATAGGCAAGCACATCACCGTAAACTATATGATGGCTAAGGATTCTGTAAAGCGCCGTCTTAATGGTGAGGCGCGCGACGGCCTGTCGTTCACGGAATTCACCTACCAGCTGCTTCAGGGATACGACTTCCTGCATCTCTACGAGACAAAGAATTGCAAATTGCAAATGGGAGGCTCCGACCAATGGGGAAACATCACTACCGGAACCGAACTCATCCGCCGCAAACTCGGAGGAGAGGCCTTTGCCCTGACTTGCCCGCTCATAACCAAAGCCGACGGCGGCAAATTCGGCAAGACGGAATCAGGAAACATCTGGCTCGACCCGCGCTACACATCGCCATATAAATTCTACCAGTTCTGGCTCAACGTAAGCGACGAGGATGCCGAGAAATACATCAAGATATTCACTTTCATACCGCGCGAGGAAATCGAGAGCCTCGTTGCCGAACATAAAGAAGCCCCGCATTTGCGCATATTGCAAAAACGTCTGGCCAAAGAAGTCACTGTGATGGTACACTCAGAAGACGACTATAATGCAGCCGTAGAGGCTTCAGGAATACTGTTCGGAAACGCAGCCGCCGACACTTTGCATAAAATCGACGAGGAAACATTACTCGCCGTATTCGAGGGCGTGCCGCAATTCGAGGTTTCACGCGACTTACTGGCCGGAGGCGTAAAAGCTGTAGACCTGTTTGCCGAACACGCCAAAGTATTCGCGTCGAAAGGCGAGATGCGCAAACTGGTGCAAGGCGGCGGAGTCTCGCTCAACAAAGAGAAGCTCGATGCTTTCGACAAGGAAATTACCACCTCCGACTTGCTGAACGACAAATACCTGCTCGTGCAAAGAGGCAAAAAAAACTACTACCTCGTAATCGCGAAATAAGCGTATTATAACAATAAATGGCAGAGCGTAGCGGAAGATTGATACCGCTACGCTCCGTTTTTTTACCCCAATCTGTCTTACCGCGCATAGTACTGAGAAAGAAGTGTGGAGACTAAATTGACACTCAACCCTAACCCCTCAACTCTCAACTTTCAATGCGCGACCGCTATGCGGACGATGGAATAGAGGGGCAGCCATACCCCAAGCCGTGCTCCGCCACGGCTCCGCTTGCATGGGGTTCTATGGAGTGCCACCCTTTCAGGGTAATGACAACTGGTGTCCTCCCCTGTTCACGGAGCGGAGCGCAGTTAATAGGGGAGGTGTCCCGAAGGGACGGAGGGGTTTGCCCTATTCACCGCCTTGCGGTGAATACTGACAGGGTGAGGGTATTTCACTGCTCCGCAAACAGAGGGAGACACCCCGATGCCACTGCTGCTGATAGTGAATTAATTTCGCCTTTCTGCGCACGTATACCCTGCTTTCACGCAGATTAATTTATTATAGTCCGCTAAAATACGGACACCAATTTTTTTACAAGGCGGAAACCACAGAAAAAAACATGTTTTACAACATATTAATTAAACCTTTTATAAATCGTTACACAACAAAGAGTTACAGCTGAAAAGACACTAAAAAAGCGACTTATTGACCAAAAAAAATCCAGAAAAATTACTCTAAAGGCAATTTTTTCTCGCCAAAATTGTTGTAGTAAAATATTTTGATATAACTTTGTAGCGTTTTTGAAGCATAAAAAATTGTTTTATTATTAAAATCAAAAGAAGATGAAAAAGTTAGTTTTATTACTTGCTGTTGTATTTAGCGCATCTTTGTTCTCTTGTGGTAACAAAGCAGAAAACGCTGCTGCTACTGACTCTGTAGCTGCTGACACTGTAGCTGTTGTTGACACTGTAGCTGCTGACACTGTAGCTGCTGACACTGTAGCTGCTGATTCTGTAAAATAAGCTGATACAATCAACGATTAAAGCCGTTGCGCAGTGCGCAGCGGCTTTTTTTATTATCCGTCCGCAATCACTCGCGCTCTGCGGCACATAGTGAGCCTCGCAGCTAAGGTCATGGGATTAAGAGGTTACCCGAACTCGCATATAAATTCAATCAACATATTTAGCAGACACCAATATAAGCTTATCTATGACTTCAACTCCGTAAGGCTTACTCTTGATTCTTACCCTCGTACCCACGTAGCCTGTCAGTGCTTTCCGGGGAAAATCTTCGACAAGAAACGGCGGAAAGTAGACGCGTACGACACCGACTTGACATGGGCGGACATAGGATCGGAGAATGCCTGAAGCGCAGTAGGCTCGCCGAACTGGTCAGGATAAAGAATCATCAGGCTGTTATTCGCAAAATAATGGCTGATTTGCGAAGGCAATCTGTCGAAAGCCGTAGTATACGAGATAGAGCCGCGGCGCGCGCTTACTATAATGAGCAAATGGTCGTAATTGACATCGGCGGAAAGCAGCAGCAAATCGTCCCAACTGTCCATATCCACGACATCCATCTTGTCGCTGCCCGAATATCCGGAAAGCACCCTGCGCAAGCAGGCAGCCGTCTGCCCTACGGCATGGTAATACACATGGCACCCGAGAGTGCTGCCCAACTTTATTATATGCTTCACCCATTTCGAAAAGCCCGCCTCATATTCCGCCTTCGGCGGCACGGCCACCACGATGCGGCGTATGGTATTGAACGGCATCAGCATCTTCACTATTATTATCTCACGGTGCACCTCATTAAGCAAGGTCTCCGACAGTCCGCCGAGAAAAGAGTCCATCAGGTTCGACTTCCGGTGCAGGCCTATTATCACATCCGTAGCTTCCTGCTCCTTTTGCGTATGGATAATGCCCGATGCCACGTTAAGCCCATAACGGCTTATAGGCCTTACAACAGCACCGGCCGAATTTGCCAGACGCACGGCATTGTCAAGGATACGCTTTCCAGCACGCGCCTTTGCCGGCGATGCGACGCTGTCGTTAATCACATTGAGCGCTATTATATTGTCCGCCGCTTTCGAATCCCTTATCAATAACGACAGATTCACCAGATGCTCGACCGTTTCAGGATTGGACACCGAAATCAGTATCTTCTCATCCTCTTCTTTTTCATCGTCCTGAACGGCATTTTCATCAAGGGCGAGACGCCGGGAGGCGCGCTCCGTAACGAAAGAACTCACGATGCATGTCACAAGAATCAAGGCAATGGCCCCGTTCAGCACCTCGTCGCCAAGCAAACGGCTTCCGTCAGGCAAAATTATGCCATATCCTACAAGCACCACAGCAAGCGTAGCGGCCGCCCTTGAGGTGCTCAGGCCGAAAAGCATGCTGCGCTCCACAGAGGCCATCCTGCACACCTTTTGCGTAACCCATGCCGCCACCCATTTCGCCGCCAACGACGCGAGAATCATCACTGCCGCGACCTCAAGCGCCGTAAGGCTGCCGAAAAACACCTTGACATCAATCAGCATCCCCACCCCTATCAGGAAATAAGGAACAAACAAAGCGTTGCCGACAAATTCGAGGTTATGCATCAGCGGAGAGACGTGGGGTATCAGGCGGTTAAGCACCAACCCGGCAAGAAACGCGCCCAATATCCCCTCCATACCGACAAACTTCATCAGCCCGGCGGAAAGGAACACCAGCGCAAGGACAAAGATGAACTGCACCACCCCGTTGCTGTACTTGCGGAAAAACCACCTGCCGATACGGGGGAAGAAATATATTATCAACGCGGCAAGCACAGCCACCCTGCCTACAAGCAACAACAGGGAAAGCGGATTCTGCCCGCCGTCCTTGAATTGCCCGCCGACTATGGCAAGCACAAAAAGAGTGAGACTGTCCGTAATGGCCGTGGCGCCTACGGCGATGCTCACACTGCGGTGGCGCATCACGCCATAGCGTGTGACTATCGGATACGACACCAACGTATGCGAGGCATACATCGCCGCCATAAGCAAAGAAGGAGCTACGGCGTAACCCAAAATCCATATATTGGCAAAATAGCCGAGAAGCATGGGAATGACAAAGCCCAACAAGCCGAATACCACCGCCTTGACGCGTATCGACTTGAAGTTTTCCATATTCATCTCCAAGCCTGCAAGAAACATTATGTAATACAAGCCAACATTGCCGAAAAGCTCGAAACTGCTGTCACGGTCGAGTATGTCGAACCCGTGCTCTCCGATAAGGATTCCCGCAAGAATCATACCTATTATATGCGGGACGTTCAACTTGCCGAAAACTATGGGCGCAAAAAGTATGATGCACAGAACGATGAAAAAAATCCACGTGGGATCAGTCACCGGCAGCTCTATATGTGGTAGGAAATCTGTCATCATACCTTAAATTAAGGGTACAAAAATATAAAGAATATTCGTAATTTTGCAAATAAAAAGATGAAATTGATTCCACGCTTACATACATTACTTCTCTGTTTTTTAATTGCCGCGGCTTTCTCTTGCGCCCATAAGGACACTGCCTCCGGCGACAACACAGCCGCCACAACCGACGCGGCCCTGAACGAAATCACCGGCCACATAGAGGCAGGGGAATGGGAAACGGCGAGGGTGAAAGCAGAAAACACCTATGCATCGGCCCGCGACGGAATGACTCCGCTGCAAGCCGCAAAACTGGCGGTCATATACATATCGCTGACATCGGAGCCGGGGATAAATTTCGAGCAATTCTACGGATATGCCCTGCGCATTGTCGACCTGCACGATTTCGCATTGGCCAACGGCAAATCCACCGTTTCCAACTATTTCAAAATCATAGGCGGGGAGACAATGGTACAGGAAGCATACGACAATTGCAGGTATATCATCTCCGTGAAACAGGAAATCGGGGCGGACAGCACAATCACCTTCAACTGACCGCGCCAAACCGGGTAACCGCTTCCGCCAACTATTTTTCACGGCCATAAAAGCCTATAAATTTAAGATTATTTATTACCTTTGCCAGCAAAACAGGAACCCAATGGACGCATGAAAGCGTAAGCCATTGCATAACATTATGTTGCATTTTATGCATTCTGAGATAGAGTGATTTTAAAAGGCAATTTTATTTCAAAAAACAGCAAATGGAACACCGGGGTTGCTAATAATTCCGGTGACCCCAAGAATTGCAACGAAGAAAAACAGGAAAAATGAAAATATTGAACAGGCTCTGCGCATGCGCAGCAATTTTACTGGCGGCATCATCCTGCGACACATCCAAAAATGTGGCGTATCTGCAAGATATCGACACAAATGTCGTAGATGCTGTCGATTCCGAGCATGGCATCACAATACAGCCAAAGGACATGCTCTCCATAGTGGTCACAAGCAAGAATCCTGAACTGTCGGCCATGTTCAACCTGCCGACCGTCAGCTACCAAAGCGGCTCGGAGATAACGGCAGGAGAAAGCACCGCCCAGCAGCTTATGGGATATGTTGTCGACGAAGAGGGATTCATCGATTTTCCGGTGATAGGCAAAATAAAAGTGTCGGGAATGAACCGCTGGGAGCTCCAAGACAAAATCAAGAACGAAATCAGCGACCGCAACCTGCTGAAAGACATGGTTGTCACTGTCGAGTTCATGAACTTCAAGATTTCAATCCTCGGCGAAGTGAAGACTCCGGGTTCATATAGCATCGAAGGCGACAAAGTCACCATACTCGAAGCCATAAGTATGGCCGGAGACCTTACAATCTACGGACAGCGCGACAATGTGTATGTGATACGCGAGGACGGCGACGAACGTACTACCTACAAAATCGACCTGCGCTCCACTTCCCTGTTCGACTCGCCGGCATATTACCTGAAACAAAACGACATAGTATACGTTCAGCCTAACAAAGTGCGGGCCGGGCAATCTACAATCAACGAAAACAATATGAAATCCGTTACGCTATGGATGTCGATAGCCTCGCTGCTTTCATCGATAGGCGTACTTATCACAACCATCATCAACAACAATAACAACTAAACCGGCAAAAAGACATGGAAGGGAACAACAATAACAACACCATCGAACAACAAGAATCTCAAAACAATATCCAAATAAGCGACATAATAAGCTGGACTTTCAGCCATAAGCTTTTCATAGGCCTCTCGGTATTCATCTGCGTGGTCTTAGGCGTGTTCTACGCGCTGCGGAGCCAGCCGGTATACCAGAGGGAATCGAGCGTGATGATACGCACGAGCCAGCAGGGAATGGCCAATATGGGCGAACTCGCCGCATTCTCCGACCTCGGCATTTTCAACACCGGAATCGACGTGTTCAACGAGATAGAGGCTTTCCGCTCGCCCATACTGATGGACAGGGTCGTGGAGCGCCTCGGGCTATGTGACAATTATTCGTCGAAGAACTGGATAGGACGCGTCATAGACTGGTATGACGAGACACCGCTGAAAGTCGATTTCCACGACATCATAGCCGAGTACGACGAAGATCCTGTGGAATACTTCTCATTCAAAGTGAAGACAGACGACGGAGGAAAGACATTCACGCTCTATGACTTCAGAATCAACATAGAGGAATTGGACGACGAAATCACCGTCAAGGCATACGCCACGGCCAACACGCCCGTGGCGAAAATGGTGGTGTCGCCCACAGAATTCTTCGAGAAGAACTACGATTCGCCTGTCACCGTGTCGCACACCACAGTGAAAAACGCGACTAAGGACTGCCTCGACCGCCTCAGCGCGGAACTTGCCGACAAGAAGGCCACCGTAATCAACTTCAGCTTTACCGACACCTCGGCCAAGCGCGCGGAAGACGTGCTCAACACCCTTCTCGATGTCTACAATGAGGACTGGGTGGAATACATGAGCCAGTCGGCCGCCAACACTTCCAAATTCATCAACGAGCGTCTCGTGGTGATAGAAAAAGAATTAGGCATGGCCGATGCCGACGTGGAGCGGTTCAAAAGCGACAACAAGCTGCTCGACGTAGAGCTTGAAACGACACAGATGACGGAAGAGTCGAGCAAATATGCCGAAGCGTCGTTCAAAGTCAACAACCAGCTCGCGATAGCAAAATTCATCCGCGAATATCTCACCGACCAATCGAAAGCCTTCGAGCTGCTTCCCGCAAATTCGGGCATAGAGAACCCTTACGTGGAAGAACAGATAGCCGAATACAACAAGTTGCTGCTCGAACGCCAGCGGTTTGCCGACAACAGCAGCGACCACAACCCGGTAGTGTCGGACTACAACAACCAGATTGCGATGATGCGCACCACGATACAGCAGTCAATCGACAACCTCATAAGCACGTTGCAGATACAGGTTGACCGTCTGGCCGCTCAAGAAAACAAAATTGCCGGACAAATCACATCGAATCCGGGCAAGGTGCGCGAGCTCACATCTTTCGAAAGACAACAGAAAACGAAAGAGGAACTCTACCTGTACCTGCTGCAGAAACGCGAGGAAAACGAGCTGTCGGCTAACATCGTGGTCAACAACACGCGTTTGCTGAAACCGGCAATGGGCTCAAGCCTGCCAATATCGCCGAAAAAGAAACTGATAGTGCTCGCTGCATTCATATTCGGTTTAGCCATACCCTACGGATATATGTTCCTCATCAACATGACGAACACCACGATACGGGGACGCAAGGACGTAGAGTCGCTCAGCACGCCGATTCTCGGCGAAGTGCCGCAATACGGCAAGCCGCAACGCTTCGGATTCCTGCAAAAGATGCTCCCGTCGGGCAAAGAGAAGGAAGAAGACGCTCCAAACATTGTAGTGAAGCAGCACAGCCGCGATATGATAAACGAGGCATACCGCGTGATACGCACCAACATCGACTTTATGCTTAGCGGAAGCAAGGAGTCCCAGTCCATAATGTTCACTTCCTACAACCCGGGAAGCGGAAAGACTTTCTCTACCGTCAACATCGCCACGAGCATGGCGCTGAAAGGCAAGAAAGTGATACTCGTGGACCTCGACATCCGTAAAGCCACGCTCAGCAAGCTGGTTGAAAGCACGAAGAATGGAGTGACATCGTATCTCAACGGACAATCCGAAATCGACTCCATAATCGTAAAGAACTGTTCAGGAATCGACGGACTCGACATCATACCGGTAGGCGTAATCCCGCCCAACCCTTCAGAGTTGCTGCTCAGCGAACGCCTCGGTGTGCTAATCAAAGAGTTGAAGAAACGCTACGACTACGTAATGATTGACTGCGCTCCATTCGGAATAATTGCCGACACGGCCATCATCGCCAAATCGGTCGACCGCACAATCTTCGTGATGCGCGTAGGACGCTTCGACAGGCGCGCATTGCCGGAAATCGACGAAATATACAAGCAATTGCCTAATATGTCGATACTTATCAACGGCAGTATGCACAACGCCGGATACGGCTA
>UMFR01074760.1_pt1 | contig 17544 bp, 24 predicted proteins | sample 1965041 | NCBI WGS metagenome assembly UMFR01 (sample SAMEA4836049, study PRJEB28245) | human gut metagenome | biome: gut microbiome; material: fecal sample | place: Denmark | collected 2008
CCTTTCCTTCGTGATTAGTCAAGCACTTCGCCTGATTTTTTATTGTAACGAACTTTTTTGCCATCTACAAACTTGTAGCCAACACGTCCTGCAACACCATTTTTGTCCAACACTTGAACATTAGACACATGGATTGGTGCTTCTTTTTCTACGATAGCACCTTGAGGGTTTTCGTTATTAGGCTTTTGGTGTTTCTTGATGATATTTACACCTTCAACAACAACTTTATTTACTTTTGGAAGTGCGGCAACGACTTTGGCTTCAACACCTTTGTCTTTACCAGCAATCACGCGAACTTTGTCGCCAGTTTTTACAAACATTGGTTTCTCCTTTGATTTCTTACGCCCTGAAGGGCACCCTATCTGTCGAAGATAGGGGACTTAGTTTGTTTTTGATTAAAGTACTTCTGGAGCAAGTGAAACGATCTTCATGAATCCACCTTCACGCAATTCACGTGCAACTGGACCAAAGATACGTGTTCCGCGAGGAGTTTTATCATCACGGATAATCACTGCAGCATTTTCGTCAAATTTGATGTATGAACCATCTTTGCGACGAGCACCTGATTTAGTACGAACGATAACCGCTTTTACAACGTCACCTTTTTTAACCGCACCACCAGGAGTAGCTTGTTTTACAGATGCAACGATGACATCACCAATGCTAGCGAATTTACGCTTTGAACCACCAAGAACTTTGATTGTCAAGATTTCGCGGGCACCGCTGTTGTCAGCAACTTTCAAACGAGTTTCTGTTTGAATCATTTAAGTTTTCTCCTTTCTGGTTTGATTAGATGATAACTGCTTCTTCTACAACTTCTACAAGACGGAAGCGTTTTGTAGCTGAAAGCGGACGAGTTTCCATGATACGAACAATATCGCCTTCTTTAGCGATGTTATTTTCATCATGCGCTTTGTATTTTTTAGAGTAGTTAATACGCTTACCATAGACTGGGTGGTTACGTTTTGTTTCAACTACAACTGTGATTGTTTTATCCATCTTGTCAGAAACGACGCGTCCAACAAGCGTTTTACGTTGATTACGTTCCATTTTAGAATTTCTCCTTTCCCAAGTCTATTATTTCATTTCTGATTGAACAGTTTTGATACGAGCGATTTGCTTTTTCACTTCTTTCAAGCGTGCAGTTTGTTCTAATTGACCTGTTGCTGCTTGGAAACGAAGATCAAACAATTCTTTCTTCAATTCTCTTTCACGCTTCGCGAGTTCTTCTTGAGAAAGACCACGAAGTTCTTTAACAAATTCTTTTACTTCATTAAGTTTCATGCCTTCTCCTTATTCAGCTTCACGTTTCACGAATTTTGTTTTAACTGGTAATTTGTGGCTTGCAAGACGAAGCGCTTCACGAGCAACTTCCTCAGGCACACCAGCGATTTCAAACATCACTTTACCACGTTTAACTGGCGCAACCCAACCTTCTGGAGCACCTTTCCCAGATCCCATACGAACCCCGATAGCTTTGGCAGTGTATGATTTGTGTGGGAAGATTTTAATCCAAACTTTACCACCACGTTTCATGTAACGCGTCATAGCGATACGAGCAGCTTCGATTTGGCGGTTTGTGATCCAATGGCTAGTAGTTGCTTGAAGACCATATTCTCCAAATGCCACTTCCTTACCACCTTTAGCTTCACCGCGCATTTTACCACGAAATTCGCGACGGTGTTTAACACGTTTAGGTACTAACATTGGTTATTTACCTCCTTTAGTGTTTTTACGAGCTGGAAGAACTTCTCCGCGGTAAATCCATACTTTAACACCAAGTTTACCGTAAGTAGTATCTGCTTCTTCCCAAGCGTAATCAATATCTGCGCGAAGCGTATGAAGCGGAACAGTCCCTTCAGAATACCCTTCACTACGAGCGATATCAGCACCGTTCAAGCGACCAGATACTTGAGTTTTAATTCCTTTAGCTCCCGCACGCATTGTACGTTGGATTGCTTGTTTTTGAGCACGACGGAAAGCAACACGTTGTTCTAATTGGCGAGCAATTCCTTCACCAACAAGATGAGCATCCAAATCTGGTGATTTGATTTCAATGATGTTGATGTGGACTTGTTTACTAGTCAATTTGTTAAGCTTTGCACGAAGTGCATCAACGTTTGCTCCACCTTTACCGATAACCATACCTGGTTTAGCAGTGTGAAGAGAAACGTTTACTTTATTTACTGCGCGTTCGATTTCAATAGTTGAAACAGCTGCGTCAGCTAATTCTTTTTGAACGAATTTACGGATTGCAAGATCTTCATGAAGGTAATCCGCGTATTCTTTTTCAGCATACCATTTGGCATCCCAGTCACGGATGATACCGACACGCATACCTATTGGATGTACTTTTTGACCCACGATTTTACCTCCTTATTTTTCTGCAACGACCACTGTGATGTGGCTAGTGCGTTTGTTGATTGGTGAAGCTGAACCTTTTGCACGTGGACGGAAACGTTTCATTGTCGGTCCTTCGTTTGCGTAAGCTTCAGATACTACCAAGTTTGCTTTTTCCAAACCAAAGTTGTTTTCTGCATTAGCGATTGCTGAGTTCAACACTTTTTCGATAATGCCAGCAGCTTTGTTTGGTGTGAATTTCAAGATTGCGATTGCGTCAGCGACGTCTTTCCCGCGGATATTGTCAAGAACTAGACGAGATTTACGAGGTGAAACGCGCACTGTACGAGCCATTGCTTTAGCTGAAGTAATTTCTGCCATGTTTTTCTCCTCTCTTATCTACGTGTTTTCTTGTCGTCAGCAGCGTGACCTTTGTAAGTACGAGTTGGTGCAAATTCACCAAGCTTGTGCCCTACCATGTCTTCTTGGATGTAAACAGGAACATGTTTACGTCCATCATAAACTGCAATTGTATATCCGATGAAACTTGGGAAAATCGTTGAACGACGTGACCAAGTTTTAATTACTTTTTTCTTTTCGTCGTTTGCTTGAGCTTCAACTTTTTTCATCAAATGCTCATCGACGAAAGGTCCTTTTTTAAGACTGCGTCCCATTTTTATGTTTTCTCCTTTAAAATATGTACCACAACGGCTTGCACTGACAATCAGCGCTACCGAGCTGGCGGAATTTTACGAGTTAACTCGCTAATTATCAGTATGTAACAACTCACGAGGGGCAGTGGTTGATTGCTAGTTAGCTATAGCTACCAGTCTTGCTACACATCTAATCAACTTTGCCAAGGTTTCGCAATGAAGTTTGGTAGCTAAACCGCCAAACTTCTACTCAGCTGTCTATTTCTCGTTGCGACGACGAACGATAAGTTTGTCGGATTTCGCTTTCTTGTTACGAGTTTTAAGTCCAAGAGCAGGTTTGCCCCATGGAGTAGATGGTGCTTTACGACCAACTGGTGCTTTACCTTCACCACCACCGTGTGGGTGATCGTTCGGGTTCATTACAGAACCGCGGACTGTTGGGCGGATGCCTTTCCAACGGCTACGTCCAGCCTTACCAAGGTTAACCAATCCATGTTGTTCATTTCCAACAACACCGACAGTTGCACGGCAAGTTCCAAGAATCATGCGAACTTCGCCTGATTGCAAACGAACAAGAACATATTTGCCTTCTTGACCGAGCACTTGAGCAGAAGCTCCAGCAGCACGTACCAATTCACCACCATGTCCTGGTTTCAATTCAATATTATGAATCAATGTACCAACTGGGATATTAGCAAGTGGAAGAGCATTTCCGACTTTAATATCCGCTTCTGGTCCAGAAACGATGCGTTGACCGACTTCAAGACCTTTAGGAGCGATGATATAAGCTTTCACACCGTCAGTGTAATGTACAAGAGCGATATTTGCTGAACGATTTGGATCGTATTCAATTGTTTTAACAACTGCTTCAACACCGTCTTTGTTACGTTTGAAGTCAATCAAACGGTAATGGCGTTTGTGTCCACCACCTTGGTGACGAACAGTGATACGACCGTTGTTATTACGACCAGCTTTGTTGTTCAAAGAAACGAGCAAAGTTTTTTCTGGGGTGCTCGTTGTAATTTCAGCGAAATCCAAAGAAGTCATATTACGGCGACCATTTGTAGTTGGTTTATAAACTCTGATTCCCACGATATTTCCTCCTTAGATTATTCTGCTTCAGCACCGAACAACTCGATTGCTTTAGAATCAGCTGTAAGAGTGATGATAGCTTTTTTAGTTTTATTTGTAAAACCAGTATAACGCCCTACACGTTTTGATTTTGGTTTTACATTGATTGTGTTCACATTTGCAACCTTCACTCCGTCAAAAGCAGCTTCAACCGCTTGTTTGATCAAAAGTTTATGAGCGCGAGTGTCCACTTCAAATACGTATTTGCCTTCTTCAAGAAGAGCCATTGTGCTTTCTGTGATGATAGGCTTTTTGATTACGTCATACAAATTCATTATGCAAGAACCTCCTCGATTGTAGAGATAGCTTCTTTAGTAACAAGAAGTTTGTCGCTATTTACGATATCAAGAACACTTGCAGTTGTTGCTGTTGCAACTTTCACATTTGGAAGGTTACGAGCTGAAAGTGCAGCAAATTCGTTTCCTTCTTCGAGAATTACAAGTACTTTTGTATCAATGCTAAGCGCAGCAAGTACTTTTGCAAACTCAGCAGTCTTTGGAGCTGTAAATGAAAGGCTGTCTACAGCTACGAATTTGTCCTCAGCAACTTTTTCAGAATAAACTGATTTAAGTGCCAATCTACGAACTTTTTGTGGAAGTTTGTAGGCGTATGAACGAGGAGTTGGACCAAATACGGTACCACCACCACGCCATTGTGGAGAGCGAATAGAACCTTGACGCGCACGTCCAGTTCCTTTTTGACGCCATGGTTTGCGTCCGCCACCTGATACTGCAGAGCGGTTTTTAACAGCGTGAGTTCCTTGACGAAGGCTTGCACGTTGACTGATAACAACGTCAAAGACAACTGATTCATTTGGCTCAATACCAAATACTGCATCGTCAAGAACTACTTCACCAGCTTCTTTACCAGTTTGGTCAAATAATTTTACGTTTGCCATTATGACTGATTTCCCCTTTCTTTATTATTTACCAGCTTTAACTGCTGACTTGATAGTGATAAGAGATTTCTTAGCACCAGGCACGTTACCTTTGATGAGGATAACGTTTTTCTCTGGAACAACTTGTGCGATTTCAAGGTTTTGAATCGTTACACGGTTGCCACCCATGCGTCCTGCCAAGTGTTTGTTTTTGAAAACACGGTTAGGCGCAACAGGTCCCATTGAACCTGGACGACGGTGGTAACGAGAACCGTGAGCCATTGGACCACGTGATTGACCGTGGCGTTTGATAACACCTTGGAAACCTTTACCTTTTGAAGTTCCTGTTACATCAACAACATCGCCAGCTTCGAATGTATCCACTGTGATTTCTGCACCGACCTCTAAGCCTTCAATGTTTTTGAATTCACGAATGAAGCGCTTAGGAGCCGTGTTAGCTTTCGCTACATGTCCTTTAGCAGGTTTGTTGCTCAATACATCACGAAGGTCGTCAAAACCGACTTGAACAGCGTTATAACCATCTGTTTCAACTGTTTTTACTTGAAGAACCACGTTTGGTGTTGCTTCAACAACAGTTACAGGGATCAATTCGCCAGCTTCAGTGAAGATTTGAGTCATTCCCACTTTTTTCCCTAAGATTCCTTTTGTCATGAGAAAATGTTTCCTTTTCTATATTTTTTCAAAAAGTTTTTAACGAGCGTTTTTTATGCTCAAGATTAAGATATTAAGGGCGTTAAGAGAGTCTGGCAAAAATAGGAAACTGACGCAGGGTTCGACGAACACTAGGAAGTTTATCTTTTTTGCAGAGCTCTTAGCCCGTATTCAGTTAAATCCGAATACTTTTATCTTGCATCTGATTAAAGTTTGATTTCCACGTTCACACCACTTGGAAGATCCAATTTCATCAAAGCATCAACTGTTTTTTGAGTTGGGTTGATGATGTCAATCAAGCGTTTGTGTGTACGCATTTCAAATTGTTCGCGAGAATCTTTGTATTTATGAGTCGCACGAATAATTGTGTAGAGGCTACGTTCAGTCGGAAGTGGGATTGGTCCTGCAACTTCTGCACCTGTACGAGTAGCAGTTTCTACGATTTTTGCAGCCGCTGTATCAAGTGTACGATGTTCGTATGCTTTCAAACGGATACGGATTTTTTTGTTTGCCATCTTTTTCTCCTTTTCGTCTATTTAAGATAATAGGCTAGCTCCACAAGAAAACCGAGACGCTATTGCGTGGCAATGCAACCGAGCGTGTCGCAACCTCTTGCATCAAAGCTACAGACTGTTTTTTACAGCACCATAATAGAATAACACAAATCCTCACTGATTGCAAGGGGGTTGAGACGTTTTTTTCGTCTTTTTTAATGAAAATAGTTTCGATAAGGCAAAAAATGAACCCGAACATGAAAAAACAAGAAAGACATGGTTCAAATCTTTCTTGTTCTACCTTCAATTATAGAAATTACAGTTTCTCATCAACTAATCGATTCATCCTTTAGCTTTTTTGGAATCAATGAAACACCCCAAGCAACAATCGCTCCGTAGATAGTGGATAACAGTCTATTTGCTGCGTAGAGCAAGTCTCCTTTTCCCATAATCGCAACAATCAGTAATGTTAAAACTGCAATTCTCGCTAAGAAAGGAGGTAAGGCAACCGATTTGCTAACATATAGAGTTCCAAGAATAGCTAACATTAACAAACAGAACAATGTTATCTTACTTGGGATGAAATGATAACAGCAAATCAAAAGAACAGCCGCTAAACCACCTACCAGCATTGCTAGAATCCGATAATATCCACTTTTTTGCTTGCCAGCCCCTCTTCCTGTACACACAGCAAAGCCGGTAAAATACCTAAAAAAGGAATAAGCCAGGCACTTACAATACAAAACATAACTGAAATAACGATTTTAAAATCGAGTGAATTTAATTTCGTTTTTTTATCTCCTTGATTATTTGTTCTAATTGTAACACTAAACCAATAAATCGCAAAGAGCATTTTCTAAACAAAAACACCACTAACATAATGTAGTGGCATTTGGGAGATTATGAAAAAGAAAAGTTTTAGGATAAATATAGAATAACTTTTCAACCTTAAAACTAGCTTAACGTAACTTTATCTTTTAAAATAGAGATTTTTTAACTTTAAAAGTATTTCCCGATTGACAAATCAATATATCTGCAAGGTCGTGATAAGGTCTATAATAACGCTCATATTGCTCACGACGTGCTTGGTGCGTTCTCTCAATCCACTCAGGCTGCCGATTACGTACTGCTACATCACGGGACAAGCGGCGATCTAATTCCGTCGCTGCATCGGTGTAAAAACAAATGGACAAATCAAACAACTCTTTCGGCAGAAAAGCAACTGACATGCCTTCCACAATTAGAATTGATTTTTCCACTGAAAGTCGTTGACTTGGTGCCCAAGGTTGATCAATCGTCACTATATCACAGCCAGATTGCAAGGCTCTTATATCACGTTTCAAGCTCTTCAATTCATGAGCCACCGGAAGACAGGCTGTCACTTTTTGCTCTGGAAATTCTCTAACTGCCAGCAAGTCACGATATTCCCCGTCTATTATATAAGGATCAGCCGCAAGCAGATTAACTCGCTCTCGCCCCAGACTTTCTACTAAACGTTTGGCAAAAGTAGATTTTCCAGAAGCACCGTGACCGTAAATCGCTAGCGTATGTTTTTTCCCATCCAGCAAATAATTCTTGACTACTTCTACTAACGACCTCTCACCTTGATTCATCTAGAAATTCCTCTTTGAATGATTGTAGCCATAGCGCTCGATGAAATCTTCACGAAATTCAAGCAAGTTGTCATCTAGAATGGCTTGGCGGACATTTTTCATCAGATTGATGAGGAAATAGAGATTGTGATAGCTGGTCAGACGGAGTCCAAAGGTTTCATCAGCCTTAAGCAAATGCCGAAGATACGCGCGCGTATAGTTTTTGCAGGTGTAGCAATCACAGTTATGATCTAGCGGTGTGAAATCCTCTGCAAATTGAGCATTTTTCACGACCAAACGCCCTTCACTGGTCATACAAGTGCCATTTCTGGCAATTCGTGTCGGCAGCACGCAGTCAAACATATCCACACCACGTATTACCCCGTCAATCAGGCTGTCTGGCGCTCCCACTCCCATGAGGTAGCGAGGCTTGTTTTCAGGCAGCATCGGAGTTGTGAAGTCCAATACGGCATTCATCTCTTCATGAGATTCACCCACAGCTAGTCCACCAATGGAATATCCTGGAAAATCCATGCTGACCAAATCCTGAGCTGACTGGCGACGCAAATCTTCAAAACCAGCACCCTGCACAATCCCAAAGAGACCCTGGTCATGCGGACGGCGATGTGCTTTGAGTCCACGCTCTGCCCAGCTGCTAGTTCGCTCAATGGACTTTTTCACATAATCGTACGGTTGATAGAACTGCGGGCATTCATCAAAAGACATCATGATGTCACTGCCTAGATTGTTTTGAATAGAAATGGCCTTTTCTGGAGAGAGAAACATTTTTGCGCCGTTCAGATGATTCTTGAAAGTCACCCCTTCTTCGGTGATGTTACGGCTGTCTGCCAGAGAATACACCTGAAAACCACCGCTGTCTGTCAGAATAGCCTGATCCCAGTTCATAAATTTATGAAGCCCACTAGCACGCGCAATCAGCTCATCACCCGGCCGCAACCAGAGATGGTAGGTATTAGATAAAATAATCCCTGAACCCATTTCTTTGAGTTCTTCTGGCGACTGAGTTTTTACAGTTGCCTGAGTTCCCACGGGCATAAACATAGGAGTTGGAAAAGTGCCATGCGGCGTGATAATTTCTCCCAAACGAGCACCTGTGTGCTTCTCTTTTTTAATCAAACGATATCGAATCGGTGAATCTGACATTTTTACCTCCGATACTGGGAAAAACAGTCCCAGACCTTCATTTTACAGTGTGTGAGTTCATTTGACTCACAACATCCTGTATGATTTTATCAAAAAAAGGAAGAAAGATAAAGTAGATAAAAACTTTTCTTTCTCTTAGAAGAATATGGTATAATATTTTTCAATATAGGAGGCAAATATGAACTTAAGTGAATTGCGAGCAGAAGCTCGTCGTATCCAACGCCAAACCAAGGGAATCTATGCACTCTTTTTAGTGCCAATTGTGACTGCGATTGTTTCCGTTGTTTACAATTATTCTTCAGACACCTTGTCCAATAATATCTTACAATATGGTATCCAAAATACGGTTGTCCACGGGATCAATCGCTCATTGTTCCCCGTAGCGATTAGTTTTATCGTATCTTTCTTTTTAACTGCTGCCTTTTGGACCTTACTGGAAGTCATTCGTGGAAAACGGCAAGAAGTACACTTTGCAGATTCTATACGAACTTTTGATAGTAAAATAATTGGTCCTGTTTTCATGACGCTTTTGCTCAAACGTGTGTTACTATTTCTGTGGAATCTTTTCGTCTGGATTGGAAGCGGCATGATGATTCTTGCTAGTTTTAGTATCATTAAACTCCTCCCCAATTCCCAAGATATATCAACAAATGTTGCACTTCAGACAACTGTTGGGACATTGTTACTTTATATTCTCATCGGTTTTATTTTGATGGTAATCGGTATTATTATTGCACTTCCTCAATATTACGCTTATTCGCAAGTAGAATTTATTCTTTGTGACACATTAGAAAACCAGAGCTATGAGAGCGCCTTTAAAATTATTCGTACAAGCCGCCAGATGATGAAAGGATATAAAGGCAAGCGATTTGTACTTGATTTAAGTTTTATTGGCTGGTACTTGCTAACTGCTATTACTTTGGGGATCGCATCTATTTATGTCTATCCCTACGTTTATACAGCTCAAACTCTTTTCTATGAAGCTGTGCTAAAGGAACAAGATCAGACTCCAATTTTTTATTAATTTCTTGCATGAAACAATTGGCAATCCAACAAAAGACTTGAACGAACTGTTCAGGTCTTTTGAGTTGTATCCATTTTTCGTAAAGTGATTCAGCTCAAGTGTCATATTGCAAACTTTACATGAAAAAAGCCACCAATGGGTGACTTTTATTAGGGAGATTATTATGAAAAAGTTTAGGATTTCTATCAAACAAAGTTAGGAGGTCTTCATTTGATAAATATAGTATAATCAACCTAGCTTAAAACAAACTTAATTTTTTATAACAAATTGATTTTTTTAGAGATTTCTTGAAAGACGTCTTCCAGCGAATCTTGATCTGTAAAGGTTGCTGCTTCCCAACCTAAGAAAATCACGTTCTTTCCACCAACGTTTCATGTCGGCTGGACTGAAATCTGCTTTCTTGCTCCTAGTTTGGTGGCGGCGAACTGTCTCTTCAAAAATCAAATCATAATAGTAAGACAGAACTTTTGGATAAAAGAGGTCACGCAATTCTTCTAGCATTTGCCCATAAATATCTGTTTCATAAAATCCTTCAACGATCACCAACAAATCTCGCTCATAGCCATAACAGGCAATGGTTGCTGTCAAAGAAATCGACAGATTGTCCGGCTCGACTTTTTCTTTCAGCATGTCACGCCGAACGACATCTTGAGAGATGACAAGCGTCCTTCGTCCATAATACTCTTGCAATTTCTTTGCCAGACTTGTTTTTCCTGAACCAGAATTGCCTCTGATAATCACCAACGTTGCCATTTACTCTCCTAAAATCAGACGGGTATGCTCCCGCTTGATACAGCGGTTCATGACAATATCATCGTGTCCAGCTGCACGAAGGATTTGCTCAGTTTCTTCATTTTCCAAGCCTAATTGTGCCCAGAAAATTTTAGCATTCGCTTGCAGAAAATCACGCGCCACATCTGGCAAAAACTCGCTACGACGGTAGACATCAACAATATCCACCGAGAAAGGAATGTCCTTGAGACTGGCATAGACGGTTTCTCCTAAAATCTGACCGCCGGCTGCTCGGGGATTGACCGGAACAATCTGATAGCCCCGTTCTTGCATCTCCTTGGATACACGGTGGCTAATTGCCTCTTCGCGATCTGACAAACCAACAACCGCAATCGTCTTACTGTTTTTTAAATACTGTTTGATAACCCCGTCGCTGGGATTTTTGAAATGATAGGTCATAAAATTTTCTCCGTAATTTTTATGTATTGTGAGTCATGCTGATCCTTTTGAATCAGAAACACAGCTATAAACACTAAGAAGCCAAACGACGCAAGAACTTCTCGCTGTCCTTATGAACTTAGCACCTTGCTTTTACTTGGCTTCATACCAGGTCTTGCCAGCACTTTCGTCCGCTTTCAAGGGAACAGAAAGTTCAATGGCAGATTCCATGATATTCTTCACCAGAGTTTTAACAGTCTCCAGTTCGTTTTCAGGTACTTCCAACACAATTTCATCATGAACTTGCAGCAACATTCTGGTTTTAAAATTCCCATCTATCAGAGCTTGGTCCAGTCGAATCATTGCAATTTTAAGAATGTCTGCGGCTGAGCCTTGAATCGGTGAATTGATAGCCGTCCGTTCCGCAAATCCTCGGACATTGAAGTTACGAGAATTGATGTCTGGAATCTCCCGACGGCGATGAAAAAGAGTTTCTACATAGCCCTTGTCTCGCGCCTCTCGCACCACATTTTCCATATAGGCCTTGATACCCGGATAGCGCTCAAAATAAGTATCAATATAGGACTTCGCTTCCTTACGACTAATACCCAGATTGTTGGCAAGTCCAAAGTCAGAAATTCCGTAAACAACACCAAAGTTGACAGCTTTGGCATTGCGGCGGTCATTTGGTGTCACATCTTCTGGCTTTTCAATACCAAAAACCCGCATGGCTGTTGAAGTGTGAATATCTGCCCCGTGTCTGAAAGCCTCAATCAAATGCTCATCACCTGAAATATGCGCCAAAACCCGCAACTCAATTTGCGAATAATCGGAGCTAAGTAAGACACTATTCTCCCACTCTGGCACAAAAGCTTTCCGAATCAAGCGGCCTTGCTCTAGGCGGATTGGGATATTTTGCAGATTAGGATCAACACTTGATAGGCGTCCTGTCTGAGTCAAATCTTGAAGATAGCGAGTGTGAATCTTTCCGTCTGCCAGAATCCAGTCCTGTAGTCCCGTGACATAGGTTGATTGAATCTTAGCAATTTGCCGATAGTCCAAAATCTTCTCCACAATTGGCGCGATTGGTGCTAAACGTTCCAATACATCTACTGCCGTAGAGTAGCCCGTTTTGGTTTTCTTAGTAAAAGACGTTGGCAAACCTAGTTTTTCAAAGAGAATACCCCCCAACTGTTTAGGTGAATTAATGTTAAACTCCTCACCAGCAAGCTCATAGATTTCCTGAGTTAGCCGAATCAGAATTCTCTCATTTTCAACCTGCATAGTTTGCAATGTTTCGCGTTCTACTTTGATACCAGCAATCTCCATTTTAGCCAGCACAAAGGCTAAAGGTTGCTCCATTTCGTACAGTAGATTGAGTTGGTCATGCCGACGTAGCAAGTCTGTCATAGGCTTTTCCGTTTCAATGAGAACTGTGACTTTTCTGGCTAAATGACTCAGTAAAATAGCTTTTTCAGGCAGTGCCCGCTTAGCTCCTTTTCCATAAACCGCCTCATCTTCAGCGAGTTTGGTCTTGCCATAAAGGCCAGCAATTGTTGCGATTTCATTGTTATCAACGGTTGAAAGAAGGTACTTAGCTAAACGGCTATCAAATGCGGGTTGCGAAAGCTCAATGCCTAAGCGACTGAGCAAGACTTTGGAGCGTTTAAAATCATAAACCTTGAGGGCTGTGTTTTCCAAAAATTCTTTGAAAGCTGGTTGTTGCAAGAGACTGATGTCCTGACTGGCATAAATCTGCCGTGCATTCCCCCAAGCAAAGCCCACCATCTCGTCAATGTGGTAATTGTCACCCAACATTTCAAAATAGAAAAAATCATCTTTACTGAGCATTTCTGGACGGACTTCCATCACTTCCTCAAAAGCAATGTCAGCCTCCTCTTCTGGCTCTGCTTCTGTTTCTAGCGCTTGCTTAAATTGCTTAAAGCCCATTTCATCGTAAAATCTGCTTAATTGTTTGATATTCGGACCTTGATAGAGAATATCTTCCAAACCGATTTCGATTGGAGCTTGGGTATCAATGGTTGCAAGTGTTCTAGATAAGAAAGCAATGTCCTTGTCATTGATGAGATTTTCCTTCATCTTAGACTGCTTCATTTGGTCAATGTTGTTATAAATACCTTCCAGAGAGCCATATTCCAAGAGGAGCTTGAGTCCCGTTTTCTCACCGATTTTAGTCACTCCAGGGATATTGTCTGAGGAATCGCCCATAAGAGCCTTAAGGTCAATAAATTGTGTGGGTGTAATTCCCATTTTTTCCATGAGGTAGGCTGGTGTGAATTCCTCGAACTCAGCCACACCCTTTTTGGAAATTTCCACAACGGTATTGTCATCGACCAGCTGGATCAAATCCTTGTCTCCACTCACAATTGTCACATCGTAGGGAACAGCCGTTTTTTCAGCCATTTTATCCAAAGTACCGATAATGTCATCTGCCTCATACTGATCCAAATCATAATAGCAAATACCCAGCTTATCTAGCATTTCGCGAATAAAAGGCAGCTGCTCACGAAATTCTTCCGGCGTTTTAGCCCGACCACCCTTGTAATCAGCATACATCTCTGTCCGAAAGGTAGTCTTTCCCGCATCAAATGCCACCAAGATATGAGTCGGCTGTACACGTTCTATCAAGTGATTCAACATAAGATGAAAGCCGTAAATGGCATTAGTGTGAAGCCCAGACGGGCTCTTAAAACGGTCAATTTGATTATACAGTGCAAAAAAAGCACGAAAAGCGACGGACGAACCGTCAATCAACAGTAATTTATTCTTGTTTTCCATAGGTTTATTATAACATGAAACCAAAAAAATTTTTTGATTAAGGATAATGGCAGCACACAAAAAGCCTAAGAAAATTTTCTTAAGCCTTTATACTATTTTGATACAACAACTTCTCCAAATGTTTCACTGCATCTGCAAAGTAATCCACTACACATACGTAGCTGCTTCTTGGACGGCCTTCGGAGCATGCGCCATACAGTAGGAAATATCGGATTTTTCAAAGACTGCAAACTAACTAATAAAAATAAAGAATGAGATAACCCGAAATGTTCATTTTTCTAGTCTATCTCACTTTCATTTTATAAATCTAATACAAGCGAAAAACTGCTACCTTGTCCATACTCACTTTGCACGAAAATATCACCACCCAATTGGCGTGCCAATTCACGTGCGATATAGAGCCCTAGACCGTGCCCGCCAGTTTTCATATTGCGAGAAGATTCTACCCGATAAAGTCGTTTAAATATTTTCTCCAAATCCTCTGACTTAATGCCCTGACCTTCATCTGCCACCGTTAAAGTCAAGCGCTTATTGTCAACCGCCGCATCAATAGTAAGCTTAGTGCCTGCTTCTGAATACTTAAAAGCATTGCTGACAAGATTGAGAATAATCCGCGAGAGTTTATCATAGTTGCTGATAATTTTTGCTGATTCTGGCTGCACTGAAATCTGAATATCTCGGTCTTCTTTATCAATCACCAATTGGAACTCCGACATAATATCAATCAAGAGCTTATCAAGGAAAATCTCTTCTTTTTCAAGCGGTACATCTGGCTGATTCATCGTATTCAGAGTGATAAAACTTAGCTCCTCGACCAGCTTATTCAACCGATCGGTCTGCCGACTGATGGTTTTGAGATAATACTGCTGCTCATCTGCCGCAATCACACCGTCTAGCATTCCTTCAACAGTTGCTTGAATAGATGTCAAAGGCGTTTTAATATCGTGTGAGAGCTGAGCAATCATCAAGCCCTTTTCTTTTTCACTTTCTTCTAAAGAGACAAATGTGTTTTGCAAATCAGTAGACATTTCATTAAAAGCATCTGCTAGCTCTTTAAATTCAGTAGGATTTTTAATGTCGTTCACCGTTTCAAATTTCTTGTCAGAGATTCCTTTTATGAGTTGTTTTAATTTATCCAAAGAAAGAAAGACACGGCTCAACAGCAAAAGGCTAACCAATGCACCTGTAATACTTGCTAGAATACTAATCCCAATAATAAAATAAATATCACTTTTTGAAATCAGCATGGTGTTGACAGACCAGATGATTGCAACAACCGTGATCGTTGTGGAAATGAGGTATCCCACAATAATAAAGTGTTTTAATTTCATTTTAAACCTCTATCTTATACCCTAAACCCCAGACGGTCTTAATCGTGGGCGTTTTTTCAGTACTGAACTTAGCTAAATCCTGCCGCAGAGCATGAATGTGTACGTTTAGCGTATTGGTGTCATCCACAAAATCTTCTCGCCAAACTTTTTCGTATAATTCTGTCTTTGAAAAGACCCGCTGAGGATTACTAGCAAGAATCCATAGTAGTTCAAACGATTTAAGGGTCATTATCAATGGTTGTCCGTGAACTGTCACTTTGCGTGTTTCATAATTTATCTCTAAATCTCCTAGTTGGAGTTTTTCAGCTGCTCCCGCACTACGGTGAATGCGACGTAGGATATTATTGACCCGTAAAACCAATTCCCGCGGACTAAAAGGCTTGGTAATAAAATCATCCGCACCCATACTGAGGGAATAAATTTTATCCGGTTCAGATGTTTTAGCAGTGATAAAAAGGAAAGGTTGGTCTGGAGCAAGATATTGTACTTCCCCAATCAGATCATAGCCATCCATATTAGGCATCATAATATCTGTAATTATCAAATCAATTGAATATTTCTGAAACAACTCTAAAGCTTCTTGTCCATCATGCGCCACATTGACTTCATAACCTGCCTGTGTTAAATAACGCTTGTTAATCTCGGTAATCTCTACTTCATCATCTACTAACAAAATTCTCTTCGTCATTTTCTTACCTCTATTGTGAAAAATAGTGTTATACCACGAAAAAGTATAACACTATTTCTATACTTGATTCAAGCGTTATTGCTCACAAATGCGAGAATTACTTCTTTTCTCTGCGTTTCATGCCAACAAGTGCTAAAATAGCTGCTGCACTTAAGCCAAGAAGTCCTAAAACTGTTAAAGCAAGAGAAGATTTTTGACCTGTATTAGGAAGCGATTTTTTACTTGCCCTAGCTTGTCCGCCTTTTGAAGTTGTTGCAGAAGGTGTGCCGCCTTTATTTGAATGTTTGCTTCCGTCATGATCTGCTTTTTTACCTTGGTTTTGTGCCTGACCATTTTGACCTTGTTGAGATTGCCCATTAGAGTCCGCTTTCTTTTCAGCTTTTAGGTTAATCGTCACAGATTTCGTCGCAATGACATTGTTCAAGTCTGCTTTACCGTCTTTAGTTGCACCATAAACTGTGACTGTTGCTTTATAAGAATGCGTTCCATTAGCCTTTAATTGATCTAAAAGTGCTTGATTTTCTTTGCCAGTCGTATTACCGTTTAAAGCAACTTGATAGAAATATTGGCCTTTACCTAGACCTGCAAGTGGTAGGAGACCTGCATGGTTTGCTTTACCATTATCTGACCACGGTGCGCCATCTGAGGATTTCAACAAGAGACGGGTTAACATACCGTCACCACCGAAGAGCTCATACGGAATGACTTGGTTGACACCAGCTGTAAATGGTCCTGGATAGACTGCATTTGTCAAATAACTTGCAGGAACATCAATTTTATCTTTGATGTTATCTGCTACGGATTTTTTCACTTGGTCAGCAGTCGTAGTGCCGTTCAGATTCAAGTTCACTTGACGTGTTGCGATGACATTGTTCAAGTCTGCTTTACCATCTTTGGTTGCGCCATAAACCGTTACCGTTGCGGTATAGCTGTGTGTTCCATTCGCTTTCAGTTGATCCAAGAGAGCTTTGCCTTGTTTACCTGCTGCCTTACCATTGAGTGATACTTGGTAGAAATATTTGCCTTTTGGAATGTTGGCAAAGGGAAGTAATCCGGCGTGTTTTGCCGTGCCATTATCTGACCATGGTGCCCCGTCGGAAGATTTCAACAAGAGACGGGTTAACATACCGTCACCGCCGAAGAGTTCGTACGGAATAACTTCATTCACGCCTGCTGTAAAGGGACCGGGGTGGTTCGCGTTTTGTAAGAAGGAAGCTGGTACATCTGTACTACCTTTGATGTTATCCGCTACAGATTGCTTAGCTTGAGCAAGAAATAGATCTTCTTGCGCTTTTTGACCATTCAAATTCAGATTCACTTGACGTGTTGCGATGACATTGTTCAAGTCTGCTTTACCATCTTTGGTTGCACCATAAACCGTTACCGTTGCGGTATAGCTATGTGTGCCATTCGCTTTTAGTTGATCCAAGAGAGCTTTACCTTGTTTGCCGGCCGCATTGCCATTGAGTGACACTTGATAAAAATATTTACCTTTTGGAATGTTGGCAAAGGGTAGTAAGCCAGCGTGTTTTGCCGTGCCATTATCTGACCATGGGGCGCCATTTGAAGATTTCAACAAGAGACGGGTTAACATACCGTCACCACCGAA
>UMFR01077809.1_pt1 | contig 17495 bp, 22 predicted proteins | sample 1965041 | NCBI WGS metagenome assembly UMFR01 (sample SAMEA4836049, study PRJEB28245) | human gut metagenome | biome: gut microbiome; material: fecal sample | place: Denmark | collected 2008
TTATCTTTGTCACAATTTCAGTAAAAAGCAACATACACTTGATATGAGAATATTGGTCACGGGGGCAGCCGGATTCATCGGCTCTAAGGTATTTAAGGAGCTGGCAAGACGCGGCGATTTCGTAGTCGGGATAGACAACATGAACGATTATTATGATGTGAGACTGAAGTACGGACGTCTCGCCGAGTGCGGTTTTTCACAACCGGAAGCCATACAGAGCGGCAGCGTGGTAAGGAATCCTGTGTACGACAACGCGCTTTTCATCCGGATGTCTATTGACGACAAGGAGATGACCGACCGGATATTCGAGGAATACCGATTCGACAAGGTGATGAATCTGGCTGCGCAGGCAGGTGTGCGCTATTCGATAACCAATCCTTACTCCTATCTTCAGAGTAACATGGCTGGCTTTCTCAACATTCTGGAGGCGTGCCGCAACTATGGCGTGAGGCATCTCATATTCGCTTCGTCAAGCTCTATATACGGTCTTAACACGGACGCACCGTATAAGGAGGACGACAAGGTGGACACACCGGTGAGCCTGTATGCGGCTACAAAGAAAGCCGACGAGCTGATGGCGCACTGCTACAGCAAGCTTTACGGATTCACAACCACGGGTCTGCGCTATTTCACTGTATACGGACCGTGGGGACGCCCGGACATGTCGCCTTCGCTGTTTGCCGGAGCCATATTGAGAGGAGAGCCGATAAAGGTGTTCAACAACGGCGACATGATGCGCGACTTCACATATATAGACGATATCGTGGACGGCACAATATCTGTCATCGACACACCTGAGGACAGCATAAGGCGCGACAACGGGGTGCCTTACCGCATATACAACATAGGCTGCTCGCATCCGGTGAGACTGATGGACTTTATCAGCGAGATAGAGACTGCGCTCGGCAGGGATGCTGAGAAGATTTATCTGCCTATGCAGCCGGGCGACGTCTACAGCACCAATGCGGACACGTCGAGGCTGGAGAACGAGATAGGCTACAAGCCGCACGTGTCGCTGCATGAGGGAATAAGCCGGTTTGTGGAGTGGTTCGTGTCTGAAAGGAATCCGTTGAGATGAGTGTCCGGACGGATTGAGGGGAGTGTCCGGACGGACAGCCGTGAAGGGACAGGCGTGAGACGGTTATGAAAAACATGTCTGAAAACGGCTGGAGAGCCTGACAGACGGTGCGGACTGCATGCGAAAGGCGCGCAATAGGAATGTCTTATTGCGCGCCTTTCGTGTTCTTGTCCACCACGTAATGCCTTATCCTGCTGCCGTAGATGAATTTCACCACGCGCAGAGGCATGAGCCTGAAAACAAGACGGCTTATGGGAAACACGTATTTCGGAGTGAGCAGACCGTATACTCTCCTTACGCCGTTCATGTAGATGCGGAACTCGTTCCATGCCTTTGCGCGGCTGCGGCGGCGGAACATCTCGTCGTCACGGCGGAAGTAGAGCGTTATGTCGTCGATGTTGCCTATCTTGTATCCGGCGCATATGGCGTCGAACCACAGGGCTATGTCCTGGCTCGTGCGGTAGCGTTCGTCATACTTCAGTCCGTTTCTGAATATCGCGCTGCGCATCATCACCGTGGGGTGGGCGAGCGGACTCGCCTTGTATATGGTGCGCATCACCTCGTCGTTGTTCCTCGGATAATGGCGCACGTTGAGCTTCGGGTTGCTGCTGTTGAACTCCTGCATGGCTCCGCCCACTATCGCCACGTCCGGGTTTGCCTCAAGAAAGGCGGTCTGCCGTTCGAAACGTCTGGGGTCGGACAGGTCGTCGCTGTCCATGCGGGCTATGAGGTCGGAAGACGCCAGACGCAGGGCTATGTTGAGCGACTTTGTCAGTCCGAGGTTTGTCCCGTTACTGTGGGTTATCAGCCTGTCGCCGATGCGCTCTTTCCATGTGCTTATGGTCCGCTCCAGCGCATCCGTCAGCGGACCGTCCTTTATCAGTATTATCTCCGCAGGCTTTACTGTCTGGTCGGTCCATATGCTCCTTATCGACTCGTCCAGATATTCGGGACGCTCGTTTCTGTAAACCGACATTATAACTGAGATGGTCATTGTATGTACCTCTATATAAGAATATTCTTTTTATTATTTGATTAAACCGTCCTTTATCCCTCTGGCAATCTGCCTGGCATATACGGTCCGTGGTTTTACGAATAGAGGGAAGTAAACGGCTTTGACAGCGTATTTGAAGAAATGTCTGAATTTCCACCAGAACGGAACATAGCTTCTCCTGAAAAGCCATATATAGTTTCTGAACTGGTAATAGATGCGAAATTCAGAGGATATTGAAATGTCCTTGTTACCTATTTTCCTTGATTCCTTGCCCAACATGTGCCTTATTCTTGCATTCTCCGCTATATAGAAGCGGTAACCTTTTGTAGCGGCTCTCCAGCACCATTCGTTATCCACACCGTCTATGAAAAGTTTCTCGTCGAACATTCCTGCATGTTGGAAGTTCCCGGTCTCAATCAACGATATGGATGAGCGTATGTAGCTGCATCTTGTCGCGGTTGTGTACTGGCGTCCGTTCTTTTTTATTGTTACCTTGTCATATTCTTTGGATTTTGAGGGATAAGGCATGCCTGTCTTTATATTGACGGCTCTTGTGCCTACGCCTCCTGTCTTTATGCCTTCAGATTTCAGGAATGTGTATGTGTCAAGAAGTTTGCCTACGGTGTCTGGTTCGGCTATGCTGTCTTGGTCGCTGAACAGTACGAAGTCGCAACGGTCGCCAACAAGACATCGGATGCCGGTGTTTTGCGCTGCGGCAATGCCTGTATTATTATATAATGGTATATATTTTATTTTTGCATTCTGTGGAATCCGGTCTTCATTCGATTTACGGGAATTGTCTATCAGATAAACTTTATCTACCTGAGGTAATAAGACGTTCAAGGAGTGGAGCGTCTGCTCAATGTCCGGATTATATAATATTATGATAGCTCCGATAGTCATTTCATATTCCTTTCATGATGCCTTTAACCATGTTCTTCCAGCATTCGCATCCTCCTTTGACAAATAACGGGAAGTAAATGAGCCTCATGGAAAACTTTATACCTGTTGCTATTTTCCATTGCAAAGGTACATATTTCCTGCGTAAAAGCCAAAGGTAGTTGCGGTATTGGTAAAAATAGCGGAACGGTTTGGATATTATGATAACCTGTCTGCCTATCCTTATTTCCCTTTGACCTACTTTGTGAGCGATGCTTACATTGGGTGTTATTCCGCAGACCATACCCTTTGACGCCGCACGCCAGCACCAGTCGTAGTCCACATAGTCTATAAACAGTCGCTCATCGTTCATGCCTACCGTCCTGATGGCATCTGCGGATATGCAGCTCCCGGATGATATGACATCGCGGCGGAGTATGAAATCCGAGCTTGCATATCTGTCCTTATGTATTGCAGACCTGTATTCCTCACCGCTGTCCTTGCGTTTCACTGTGGGGCCGAGCATCGCGAGGTTGGGTATGTCCTTCTTTATTGATTTAAACTCATTGGCAATCAGTGACGGGTAATCATGCCCGAAGCGGCTGTCCTGATCGAAAAATACAAGATGGCTTACATGTTCTCCTAACATCATTCTCATGCCAATGTTCTGCGCTTCAGCTATTCCCTTGTTTGCCTTGTTGCATACGTAATGCATCCTGCCTATTTTTGAATCGTTTGTAAATGGCAGGTCTGAGTTGTCAACAATAACTCCGCGATATGTTTTGGCAACAGATTCTGCATTGCCTATATCTTCTTCTGAAGGATTGTAAAGAATTATTATTACTGCTGTCCCGTCATCCATTATTCAAGTTCTTTATTATTCTTGCAGGATTACCTGCCGCTATACAATATGGAGGAATGTCTTTGCTTACAACCGCATTCGCACCTATAATTGCTCCGTCACCTATTGTCACATTAGGTAAAATAGTGGCTTTGTCGCCAATCCATACTTTCTTTCCAATGCAAACACGCCCTTTTGAGAACAGTATTCTTTCTGGAATGTTTTTTTTCATATTCTCAATTGTTGTGTCACCGTGTGAATTATCGGTTATGGTTACCATCCTTCCGGTTGTTGTACCTTCACCTATAATTATTTCATTGATGGCGGTAATAAAGCAATGTTCGCCAAGATCAACATTGTCTTCTATAGTTATGGTTGGGCTGAATTGCTGATTGTGGTATCTGACTTGTGCTGCTATGGTTGTATTTTTTCTTATTATGACGTTCTTTCCTATATTAATATTGTTACCTCCATATATCTTTATTCTTGGCCATACTGTTATGTTTTTGCCGCAGGATTGTATGCTGTAATGTATGAACCATCCGTATATAGAGCGATATATGTAGCATATCGCTCTCAATAGAAATCGAATTGCACTTACAAAGTATTTTGTCATTTGTTCCATAATCCTTTTGCTTTACCTTGAGATATTCTTTTGAATTGGATAATATTGATTGACGCACATATTAATGTAGCCGATATGAGTGTCACAACCAATCCTGTTGTTCCATAATAACGGCATGTAATGAATTCTATCGGAACGAACAATACTGTCTCACATACTGCCATTATGGTCATGACTCGTATTTTCCCTATTCCGAAAAGCAGGTAAGAGTAACAGTTACTTACTACCATGACATAACTGTAAACAGCCATCAAAGCAGACAGTTGCGTGCTTATACTTATCTTGTCACCAATCCATATCTTATAGAATATCGGTGAGACGAAATACATAATAACTGTGAGCAGGATACATGCGAGCAGCAGTCTGTTTATGTTTTTTACAATTTTGTTTATCCATGTCCAGTCTCCTTTTGTATATGCGTCCGTTGTTGCAGACCATAATGGAGACACTATGATGGTGAAAAACAGGTAGAGTATGTTGAAATACCTGTAAGAAATCTGGTAGGGAGAAACTTCTGCAGGAGTCAGGACTTTTGATATGATGAAGTTGGATGACATGAACAGCAGCAGACCGGAGAGCTGTATGATGAAAAAGGACAGTCCCAGCGTCAGCAGGTCTTTGCATGTAGCCGTGTTGAAGAACCTTATTGAGGGTGCAAGAAACTTGTATTTCTTACAGAAGGTTATCGGATATGATATAATATATACTATCAGCGGAGATAATGTAAATGCAATGACGACATTCAGCAAGGTGCTTTTCCCGAACAATGATATTACAAACAACAGAAGTAACGAAACTGTCTGTCCGGACACAACAAGCAGGTTGTTTATAGCGGGAAGCTGCATTCCGAGATATATATTGCCAATACACTTGAATATGAATGTGGCACCCATTATTGAGAGTGACGCTATGAGGATTGTATTAAGATGTGGAACGAGCTGAGGGTCTACGTTCATTACCTTGTAGCAGTCGGTCATTGATATGATGAATGACAGGATTATCACTATTGGTATGATGGTTATGATAAGCATGCCAAATGTACTACTGACAAGCATACGGGCTGTTTGTTTGTCGTTTTTCGCCATAGCTTCTGCCAGTCTGTTTCTTAGTCCGTTGCCCAGACCGACATCTATCGCATCTATTCCTACGAATATGGAGTTTATGGTGAGCCATAGTCCGTACTCATATCCAGAAAGACATTGAAGTGACAGAGGCACGATGAGGAACTGGATGATGCAGCTCCATCCCTTTATGACCAAAGATCCGGCAATGTTTTTCTTTACCAATGCGGTGCGTCTGTCGCCTTTGAATATGTTTCTTATGTTCATGTCTGTCTATGGATGTAGGAATTCCGCGTAGAACGCGTTTATGCAGAAGAGAGCGATACCGACTATTGCTACTACCGACTTTGCGAGCCATCCGGGCTTTATGGTGTAATATATATTGGCGAAAATGAATATTTCGGCAATGCCATAAAGTTCACTTATCCTGAACGAAAGCACCGGGAGGAACGACAGTGCGAGGAATGAAAATACAGAGAGTCCGGTAAGTCGGAGCATCAAAGGCAGATATTTGTTGTGCTTTATTACTGTATCATAGAAGTAGAGTATATAAAGATAGGTGAACCATGTCACGACAAACACGGCGTTGAAGATATTTATATCGCTGCCTTTTATGCCTCGTTCACTAAGTTCCTGATAGGCTGCGAGCTTGTCGCCTATATATGGTATGGGTATCTCGGTGAGAAGATTGATGTTGGCGAAACACAGAAGATAGCCGAGAGGAACAAGCAATGACCACATGAGCCTTGTTCTCTTGCTCATGTCTTTGTTGCTGAGAAACAGCACAGGAAACAACGCCAGGGTGGAGTAGTGGAACACGCAGCCAAGGAGAAGAAGCAGTGCCGTGAGTCCTTTTCTGTTCTCTGCCAGCGGTATTATAGCCATCATGAATATACCGGAAACCACACATGCCCTTATCTGTGTCATGTCGTGCAGTATGTAGTAGTTGCCCATATATACGAGCAAAGGAAGGAACCACAGTTCGGAAAGCCTCTTCATGGCTGTCATCTTCAGCAAGATTCCAGCTCCTGAATAGAGTATGAACATTATGTGAGCGTCGTCGGTGAAGCTGTTGAACAGCTGTGACAGAAACAGATACGAGTATTCAACAGCCATCTGAACATACGGATCGTCATAGTGGTTGTAGAAAAACTCGTAGTTCTCGGAGTCGTTGTCGAATCCTATCTCCTTGAATCCTGCGCACAGGAACAGTATGACACCTATTGATATATATATGGCTTTATTATATCGTTTCGTCCTTTCCTCAAAAAGAGAAGCGATGAATGTCAGGAAAAAGACCGAAAGCAATATATATATCATGCTCTTTCTTTATATAGAATCTTTATTGATGTGCCTATGAATGTGAGGAATGTTACGACGGCAACAAATATCATCCGTTTTGGACCGGCGGGTCTGAGGGGCACTGATGCCGACTGTAGTGTGGTGAATGCCGGGGTGCGTTCCTGCACCTTCGCCCTTGCCGCATTGAGCTGGTTGGACATCATGCTGTAGGCGTTGAAGTTGAGCTGCATCTCGTTTTCAAGGTCTTCCATCTTCGATTTGTAGCTTTCGAGCATGAGTTCGTTGTTTGCGTCGGCGAACGATGCGTACTGCTGTCTTGACTGTGTGTATTTTTTCTTAGCCTCGTTATACAGCTTCTCTGTATATTCAAGGTCGTTGCGGGCTTTCCTTGTGCGGTAATCTGTGATGAATTCTTGCAGCCTGCTTTTCACCGAATCAGCCATTGTGGCGCATATGAGAGGGTCCTGGTCGGTGACGGTTATGGATATCACGTAGTTCTTCTTGTCGACACTGCACTCTATTTTCTTTTCCAATGACTTCATGATGCCGTTCTGTTGCTTTGTCAGTCTGAACGGGTTTATCTTCCCGTTTCCGGCAGCGGAGGTCTTTTCCTTGAATATGTCCTTCACCCAGTTCATGGCTACAGTCCACCATGGAGCAGACTGGTGTTTCAGAAGATAGTCATAATAGTCGGTCCGCAGAGTGCCGTCTGCCGTCACAACCTGTATGGGGAACAGGCTTGTTCTGAAATCGACGGAGTTGACAAGGTCGGGATAGAGTTCTGGCAGAATGGCATCGCTGCTTGCGCCTGTGGCTGACGAGAGGTCGAAACCGAAAGATGAGGCTACCTGATTCAGCGAGCTTGAACTAAGATTTGACATCTCTGGTGCAAGAGTTACCGTGCAGCGGTAGTAGCGGGGAACGCATATTATCAGCAGACACGACAGTATGAAGGCTACCGGCAGTGATATGGCGTAGGCTTTAGGATGCTTACGTATGGTCTTGACAATCTTGACAAAATCTATTTGTTTAATATCTTCCATCTTGTTGCAATGTCTTTTGAGTGGACGCTTGTTGTTTTTATTTCAACAGATTGACCAATGTGGCAATCATCGTTGCTATAGATGCCGTGGATGTGCCTATGGCGAGCCATTGTGCGAGAGACTTGCCGTCGCTCTTGGGCTTGCTCGGAACCACAATCTCGCAACCGGGGCGCACCTTCGTGCCATGACCTACCTTTGCCACCGTTCCGTTCATATATATAATGTATGTCTGGCTCTTCTTTGCTCTGTTGCCCCATCCTCCAGCCTGGTCGATGTAGTAGGACACTTTCTTGCCTTTCTCATACGACACGGTGTTGGGGAAGAGCACGTCGCCGCTTATCTTCACCGTTCCGTTGTATTCCGGTATGATGATGCGGTCGCCCTCGCGCAGTACGAGGTCCGCGTCGCCTCCCGGTTCCTTGAGAGCTTTGTCAAGTTCTATTCCCACGGGGTATGTGGTGCCGATGTCGAGCTTCTTCACGTCGATGGTGTCACCGCTCTGCGCCTTCGCCAGTTTGAGCAGAGTCTCGTCTCTCATCTGTTCCTCCGGAGTGCGTTTGCGCTCTATGCGCGCTCCTTCAGCGTATGCGCGGTCGTTCAGTCCGCCCGCTTTTCTGATGATGTCAGACAGCCGTTCGTTCTTGGATGTGAGCGTATAGGTGCCGGCGAACATCACGTTGCCTTCCACCTCCACGTTCTGCTGCTCGTTATATCCGGGACTCTTGCGGACGTAAACCTCGTCGAACGGCATGAGCGTGAAGCCCGGCTGTCCGTCGATGACGAATCCTTCCTTCAGAGCCAGAGTGAATGTCTGCGATATGACGCTGTCGGGGCGCAGGGCCTTGGGATTGTTTATGCGGCGCGCCACATCCACCTTCACCGTGGATGCCGCGTCCTTCAGTCCTCCAGCCTGTAGGATGAAATCCTCTATCGTCTCGTTGTCGGCATACTGGTATATGCCCGGATAGTTCACCTCACCGTGTATGGTGATGGTGCGCTGCATCTGTCTTTCCGACTTTGTAGGTATGAAGAGCACGTCGTTCTCTTTGAGCGGAACGTCCGGCACGGTGCCTTTCATTATGCCGTCCAGGTCGATGCTCAGCACCTCCAGCGTGCGGTCTTCCTTCATGCGGTGCATCACGGCACGGGCAGTGAACGCATCCTCTTTCACTCCTTCGGCGTGTTCGACGAGCGACCTCACGCTTGTTATGTCGCCTCCCACCTGATACATGCCAGGGCGGAACACGGCTCCTTTCACCTCAACCATGTTTGAGAAGCGGTTGAGTATGGAGTCCACGCTCACAGAGTCGCCGTCGGCTACATGGAATGTGTTCATGTCGAATTCGGTGATGTTGTAAACCGAGTAGTCGCGTCCGGTCTTGCGCACCAGCCGCACAGCCTTGCGGTAGGCGTCACCGGCGAATCCTCCGGCATACTTCAGTAGTGTGCCGACGCTCTCGTCCTTCTTCATCTCATAGTACATCGGGCGTTTCACCTTTCCGGTGATGTTCACAAGACAGTCGTATGGCTCCACGGTTATGACGTCGCCGTCGGCAAGCCTGATGTTGCCGGTGAGCTTGCCGTTGAGTATATAGTCGTATATGTCGACCTTGCTCACGAGCTTGTTGTTGCGGTATACCTTGATGTTGCGGAGCGTACCGATGTCGTTCGTCCCTCCTGCCATGTACAGAGCGTGGAACACGGAGGCGAAAGCCGACAGCGTGTAAGTGCCGGGGAGAGCCACCTCACCCATCACGTTTACTGTTATCGTGCGTGTCTGCCCGAGCGTAAGTCTCACCTTGCTGCTGCTGTAGCGTGCTCCGAGCTGCGATTTTATGCGGGCGTTTGCCTGCTGCACGGTGAGCCCGCTCACCTGTATTGGTCCGAACCCCTCGATGGTCACGTCGCCGTCGGGCGACACTGTTGAGTTTATCACTTTCTGTGATGCCCCGTATATGTCTATGATGACGGCGTCGCCCGGTCCGAGAATGTAGTTCTGCGGTGTGGCGATGTTCATGTTCGGCTCGAATGTGAGGTTCTTGTTGTTGAATATGTCGCGTCCGAACACCCTGCGTTTCATCTTCTCGCGTTCGGCGATGAGCTGCTTCAGCATTGTCGCCGTGTCGGTGGGCAGGATGAGTCCCAGCTCGTTCTGGAACTGTAGGAACGTAGGGTCGCTCTTGTCATACTGCTGCACGGGCGCCATGTCGTCGTATATCCTGTAGTTGGAGTAGTTGTCGCGGGTGGTGAGTGATGTACGGCTTTCGTCGTCGTCTTTTTTGTTCTTGCCGTTGTTTGTGCGCATTCTGTTTTCCGCGTCGTCCATTGCCTTGTCGGCAACGTGGCCCAGTCCCTGACTGCTTATCTGTTTCTCGTATTTGCTTCTGACGCGCCTTATCTGCTGGATGTTCACGCCTCGCTGTATCAGTTTTGTGACAATCTGCTGTTGGGATGTACCTTTCTCATGTTCCTCAACCACAAACTCGAGCACCTGTTCGTCGGTCATTGACGACTGTGCCGACGCACATACGGGGATGAGCATGATGAGGAATACTAATGCGATAAGTTTCTTCATATGTTTATATCAGAATTTTTTTCCTGTGACGATGCATATCACGGTCTTCGCCGCAATCTTGAAGTCGAGCCATAGGGAGCGGCGCCGGTAGTAGTCGATGTCCATGTGCAGGCGCCGTATCATTTTCTCCATCGTGTCGGTATAGCCGTTGTACAGGGTGGCTTCCGACGTCAGACCGGGCCGCATGCGGTATATTATGCTGTAGCTGCTGTCTACCGCCATTATCTGGTCGATGAAATACTTGCGCTCGGGGCGCGGACCGACGAGCGACATGTCGCCCCTGAGCACGTTCCACATCTGCGGCAGCTCGTCGAGATGGTGCCCGCGGAGAAACTGCTCGAGGCGTGTGGAGTTGGTGTTGTCGCACCGTGCCACGAGCTGGGGTCCGTTCTCCTCTATCACGCTGCTCATTGTACGGAATTTGAATATCACGAACGGCTTCGCTCCGTATCCTATCCTTATCTGCCGGAAGAACACCGGACCGTTTTTCTGACATTTCATCAGAATCATGATAAGCAGAAATACCGGTGACAGCACCACCAGACCTACGGCAGAGCACACTATGTCGGTCGCTCTCTTTATGGCGCGTTGGGTGCGTCCCATTCCGTCCTGCGGTGTTTCTTCAATCATTGGTTTCCTGTTTTGTTTTCTGTTCTGATAATATAACTCCGTTTGCGCGATTTTGTTGCAAAGGTAAGTAAATTTTATCAAGAAATGTTATCCTGTGTGCCATAATGACGCGAAAAAGACGGAAAATCATTGCCGTGAACAAAATATTTGTTATCTTTGCACACGTAGGACATTGGCTTAAAGCCATTGCCGTGAACGTGCGCGGTCGGCAAGACCGTGCATGGCATGCCGGGGCTGACCGGATTTGACAGCGGGCAGAAATGGTATGTAAGCACGCGGAGCCTCGTCTGCCGGCTCCATAATATCAGCAGTCGAAAATTTATCTGGCGAAAACAATTACGCTCTCGCTGCCTAATCGAAGTACAGTAGGTTACTGGCTTTATCCCGTCACAAGGTGACAGGACGAGACATCGCCCGGAAGCTCTTGTCCCGAAGCGTTCCGAACAGGCGGTGCGGTAAAATCGGGAATAGCCGTGGTGTGCCCCGCCGCTGCGGTGAAATTTAAGGGGATAAGGTTGTGGTTGGTGGTCCGGGTCTTGCCGCAGCACGAAAACCGAAGTCCGGAATAAGCGTGTAGAAAGCGTATGGTTTCCCTGTTTGGACGAGGGTTCAACTCCCTCCAGCTCCACGTAAGAAAATTCCAAGCATCTGATTTTCAGATGGTTGGAATTTTCTTTTTGTTTTTATTGGCTACAATAGGGCTACCAACGCTTTTTCAGAGCCTTTTCATGCATCCCATGACCTCGAAAATCGCAAGTATCATTGCTTTCGGAAGTTCCTGTACACCGTATTCCGGAGACTTGTTTGTCGGGATGAGCGTGTAGTTGTCGGGATTGTCTGACGGACCTATGCGCTTGACCGTACGCATGTCGTTTTTCGTTACTATTGCGTATATCTCACCGTAAGGTATGAATGAGAAGTCCTCTATGCGGCGAAGGGCTATTATGTCGCCGCTGTTTATCTCCGGCTCCATCGAGTGACCGGTGATGTTGCACCAGCACGTAGCCTTCTCGTACGGCTTGAACTGGATGTAATACTCCGGATTTATTGTCTGGTCGTTGAATATCATGTCGAAGCCGCCGAGAAAATCGACATTATAATATGGTGTGCCGCTGTTGAGGCTGATGACGGGTTCAATCTCTTTGCTGTTATCTTTTATGACAGGTGTCTCTCCTGTAAGCAGCCATGTTTTCTGATATTGCGGATAAGTGTTTAAAATCTTTTCTGCTACATCTGGTGAAATTTTCTTTGTTTTTCCTGTCTGTAGATCGTAAATCTGTGTAGGTACAAGTCCAACGCTTTTGGCGAATTGAGATGCTTTCAGACCAGTGTCATTAAGTAGTTTACTTATAATTTCAGGTGTTTTCATAAAAATATTCTTTTTTTCTTTTTAAATACAGTAAAATACTATATCTTTGCACCGTAACAGTGCAGATGTTACGTACAAAGCGATTAAACTTTCCTCATTTGAGGGTTTATATATCAAGCCTCGTAATTGCTGCACCAGTTACGGGGCTTTTTTTATAAGCAATCGGTTCTATCAGTGCCAACCGTGCCGACCTCCTCAGACAGCGGCGAGACAAAATGGCTCTTGTGTAATAAGGCAGTCCTGCCGTGAAAAATTCCTGCTCTGTCCCGCCACCGACAACAGGAGACTCACAGAAAAGAACACGGCACTCGATGAGGGCGAGGGTCTGTCTGCACCAGTCCGACGGCAAGCCACCACCGACGGGCTTAACTCCACCTCTTTTATATAGAGGTGAGGGAGAAGGGTGGTATATGCCAATTTAATTCAAAGAGCGTATGAAAAGAAAAAGAACGAAAGTCAACATCTTCGTGCGGCATCGGAAATACAATTGCAGATGTCCGCTCCTCAACATCGCTGAATCCAATGGTTTCAACCAAGCGTGGCTCAATACGCCTGAAGCATCCAAGCTATATTGGGAAATTTTTGTTAGTCTTTCACATTTATAAGCGAAATCCTGCCTGTTAATTCGATAAATCCTTGTATTAAATCAGGGTTTTTCGTCATTGACACAAGTTTTAATATTTCCATTTTTCCTTGACGTGAAATTGTTATATTCTGAGGGTTCGTAACACATTCCAACATAGCTTTTACTATTACATTACATGTCTTAATGTCGCCAAACATGGATGTATGGAACAAGCAAGACATTCCATGATACAGAAACTGATAATCCAGCCCCATTGGGTCTTTGTTTAAGAGTAAATAGTGGTATACCATCCAAAATGAATGGTCGGTGATTGCCATATTCTTATTAAGGCTTGACGTAGTTTCGGATAATAAGGAACTTACAGTTTTACGTGTATTGTTTAAATCTATTAAATTGTATATATTCCAACCTATCAACACCGTCACCAATAGGGATAACACACCGACAATCACACCTTGGTAGTCGAAGCCCAAATCAGGTGTATGATAGTAAGCCATACAAACTGCCGCCACTGACAGAACGAGCGACAGTCCGCACATAATCCATATTGCTATTCTTTGTCTTTTATCCATACTTACTTAATTATAATCAATTAAAAACGTTCCAAGTGTTAAAATGTAGTAATAATATAGTTAAATACTTATTTATATTTTGTTATTATAGTAAATAACTATATATTTGCATTCGTAAATCAACGTTATACCGCAAAGATAATAATTAAATATGACAACACAAGTAATTTACAAGAAAACATTGTCTATAAATGACACGCTGCTTTCGATAAAGCCGGGTACGGAGGCGAGGTTCAAGTACAGCGACATGGCAGTACAGTCGACGAGGGGCGTTGTGTCGAGACTGAACAAGAAAGGCTACAGCTTCCGTCTGTCGGCGATAAGCGGCAACGACTATTTCACGGTAAGGAGGGAGTTATGAACATCAGGGAGCTGTTGGATAGCGGACAGAACGTGATTATAGCGGTCACTCCGGCAGACCTGAAGGAGTTCGCGCTGTCCGTAGCCGAGGAGGTGAGGGGAGCTATGGAGTCCTCCGAGCCGTCAGACGCGAGACTGACATTGAGGGAGGCTGCCTCCATGCTCGGTGTGACAACGGGCACGTTATGGCGGTGGCGTAAGACCGGCTATCTTGTGCCTGACGGCTATATAGGTCATAAACCGTACTATATGGAAAGTCGTATAAAAAAGAAAGGATTCTGAGTGAACCAATGGGAATACATACGGGCAAAGGCGCGGTTGAGGGAACAGAACCAGCAACTGCTCGATGAGAGGGATGACCTTGTATGCCTGCCGCATACCGTCATGCGTGAGCTTGCCGAATTTCTGACCGGAAGATATAACAGGATCGTGGTATGCACCGTGATGATGTACTTCTATGCGCCCGATGCCATATCAGGTTATAAGATGAGCAACAACGTGCGCGACAGGCTGGCTAAGGCGATGCGGTGTAATCCCGGGTACATCACACGAAAACGTGATGTGGTGCTGTTCCTTTATGATCATGATAAAAAGTTCCATAAAGAGGTGGACGATGCAATAGACAAATCAATAGATTTCGTCAACAATATTTTGTAAGAATCAGGCACGGCGGTGCCGGAACGCTTTTCATAGAATATTATTATTTATAGGTAAAAACTTCATCATGCGTATGCCGCCCGTGAGGGTGGCATGCCTGAGCCGCCGGACAGTAAGGCTGTCATTACGCTTCGAGCGCGTCGGCGGCGCAACGTGACAGGACGTTCTTTGACATATTGATATACGAAAGTAGAAGCCACGGACGAGACGGCAATCCATGACCCCGTGGCGAGGACTACGAGTAGGGCTGGAATAAAAAATGAGGCGAGAACACCGCCTCTTTAAAATATAATCAAGATTGTCGCCTGTCTTATACGGTGACAAGCGTGCGGTATGTAAAACTCCGCACGTCGGTTTGAACGAACAATTCAGTCTTGGCTAAATGCTACGAAATGAGTCCGTCCCTGTTATTTTGTTAGGGGAAAGGTTATAAAGGGTGCGGTGTGGGCGACCGCTTCGGCTGACGCTATGTACTGGAATATATGAATATCCCCGCGCTGTGCTTCATGGCACTGCTCCCGAAGAGGGCGCGGGGAACTGATTGATAAACTATAATAATATACAATTATGAGAAAAGTAAAGATAGAGTTCAACTACCCCGAAACGGGTGTATACGACACCTCATTTTCGCTGACAATAGACAATATGAGTATTGAGTCAGCGGAAGAACTTGTAAGACTCCCTGAGTTAATAAAAATGCATTATAAAGAGTATAAGGCACTTATGTCCGGTGTGCATCTTCCGTCCCGTCAAAGTCTGTCAGATACTCAATGAAGAAATCTATATAATATTTGATTTTATTTTTGATATATTTATGTTGACTTGGTCTATCTGTGCTTAGGCATTCATCCCTTAATTCACCGACTTCTGTATTTAGAGGCATACTGCTATCATAAGAATATACTAAATGTATAAAATGAAGCATAATGTCTTTTGCTTTATATAGGGGGTCATCATAGAAGGTGGATTCATAATCGAAACCTTGTGTATAATCAGACTTGATATTGTCAAAGGCTTCATCAAGGGATTCCTTCAGCATTTTGGCTTTTTCGACATACCATTTATTATCTTTCATATTCTATTGACTTTAGATGTGACGGTTACAAAGGTAATGAAAATACAGCACGCGACAAAATTTTGATTTTAGATGTGACAGTTTTTAATCATGCGGCGTGCATTTCCCGTGAAGATACGCCTTCCATGCCCGGTTGAACTTACCGGGACGGGAACTAACCAATCAGCAATCTTTTAAGCTTTTCCAATGAAAGAGAATAGCTATCATCCGCAGTATTCCGGAGATGACGGAAAAGAGCGTCAAGCGACGACCAGCGTCGCATGTCCCCGAAATGAAGGATTATCTTCCACAGACAAGGATTTTCAAGAAATAGAGGAAATATTGACGAGGCAAGAATGTTGTAGGTGTCTCGGCAGTAAACAGGTCGGTTTAATACGTCGATATGTCGCGCTAAAAATCCCTGTACATCTATGGAAGGGATTGAACATTTCATCAGGTCATCCAGATAATCCAGGACCGCCGGGACGTGACGGTTCAGATTTTCTTTAGATGACGTCTTGCAAAAACGTACCATTTCATAAAGATTGTGTAAGGATGCAAGCTCACAGACAGTTTCCTCAAACCACATCAATCCTGTGATATCTCTTGACATAGAGCCGTTTATCAAATGATGGCAAAACTCATGGGCGAACTGATACACCCATTGACACCAAAGGTTGTTATGAGTATTTAACTTAATAAGATGCAGCCCATCACTTATTGAACAAATTTCCGGATAGTTGTCGCGGTAATATATCAGACAAAATTTTTCGTTGTCCGGCTTCCCTCCAAGCCATCGGTAAAAGTTCTCCTGCACCATGCGCAGCAGCATGGCGACTATTTCCTTGTCGAACTCCCCGAACTCCGGGCACTTGATAAGAGTGACATTTTCTGATATTGTCATTTTAAGCAAGTATTTTTATTTGGCACAACAAAGATACGAATAAATTGCACACGCATATGTTTTGAACAAGGTTTTATTTGGCGATTTAATCTCAGTGTGTGCAAATTCCCGTACCCTTTTTGCGAGGGTTGTAAGCGTCCACACCGGAACACGCACGGGAACAATACATATGCTCATATGCAAAGTTTTAGTTTGTAAGACAGAGAGTCCGGAGGGACTCACGATTTCTTTACATCCTTGTCGCGAGGCAAGATGTATTCATGTCTATTTTTACTCATATCATACCAGTCTGCTTTGCCGTGAGGCACGGCAGATTTCATGAAAATAGCAAAACCTACATATATATGAACAAATCCGTGGTTCCAATTGCATGCGTGGCGTCAGGCACTGTCCACGCGCTGCTTAGCGGTGACGTCACAGCACTCGCCGTGTCACTCATATTCCTTACATTCACCTCATGGCGCGGCATGTACCGCGCATGGCTGCGTATGACACAGTCCTCCGGGAAAGGAGGCGCGCGATGAGCTCCAACGTCCCGGCAGGCGCAGACTTCTGCCCTTACGCGCCATGGAACATGCCCGAGGCGGAGGAACGCGAGTGCGACGTCACGGTGACATACATCGACGACACAGGCGGAGACGCCACGCGCGGCGTAACAGTCCGGGCATACGGAGAGGACGACATCCCGCGTGCCGTGTGTGACGCGCTCGGAGTCGAGCCGTGCCGGATTCTTGACATCAGGCTTCCTTTCAACAGGCGTGTGATGTTTTAATTAGCACAGAATATACAAACCAACCAGAATACAATTTTATGAACAACACCACAACGTCAACGGGAGCCACAGCCGCTCCCGCACAGAAACATTCAAGCATCCAGTCGCTTATGAACAGCCCGGCTGTAATGGCAAAGATAAGCAAGTGTCTCGGAACGGAGAAGAAAGCCGCCGCTTTCGCCAGCTCGGTAAT
>UMFR01084885.1_pt1 | contig 17485 bp, 5 predicted proteins | sample 1965041 | NCBI WGS metagenome assembly UMFR01 (sample SAMEA4836049, study PRJEB28245) | human gut metagenome | biome: gut microbiome; material: fecal sample | place: Denmark | collected 2008
AACTTAAATAAGATTATCCTGTAAATCAGGTAGTTCGGTTAGGAATCCTCTTACAAGGGGATTCTTAACCTTTTTGCGTCTATATTAAGTTGGCAAGCTCGGATTCCCTCAATTGTCAATTGTCGATTTCTAATTTTCAATTCTAGATAGATGTCTTCAAATACTCAAAATCAACGAATTAACTTTGCTTCCATTAAGAATCCGATGCAGTATCCGGATTTTCTGGAAGTGCAATTGAAGTCATTCCAGGACTTCCTTCAATTGGATACCCCACCCGAAAAGCGAAAGAATGACGGTTTGTATAAAGTATTTGCTGAGAATTTCCCGATAGCAGATACCCGTAATAATTTCGTGCTCGAGTTCCTTGACTACTATATCGATCCGCCTCACTACAGTATTGATGACTGTCTGGAGCGTGGCTTGACTTATAGTGTTCCCTTGAAAGCTAAATTAAAGCTTTATTGTACAGACCCCGATCACGAAGATTTTGACACTGTCATCCAAGACGTATATCTGGGTCCTATTCCTTACATGACTCCGAAAGGAACATTCGTAATTAATGGTGCAGAGCGAGTTGTCGTTTCACAGCTTCACCGTTCTCCGGGTGTATTCTTTGGACAGAGTATCCATGCTAATGGTACAAAACTCTATTCAGCCCGTATTATTCCTTTCAAAGGCTCATGGATTGAGTTCGCTACAGACATCAACAATGTGATGTACGCCTACATTGACCGTAAGAAGAAATTGCCTGTCACCACATTGTTGAGAGCTGTTGGTTTCGAGAATGACAAGGATATTCTTGAGATTTTTAACTTGGCTGAAGACATCAAGGTGAATAAGGCCAATCTGAAAAAGATTGTCGGTCGTAAACTGGCTGCCCGTGTGTTGAAAACATGGACTGAAGACTTCGTTGACGAAGATACCGGTGAAGTTGTATCTATTGAACGTAATGAGGTTGTTATTGACCGTGAAACCATTATCGAACCCGAACACATTGATCTGATTATCGAATCAGGTGTTCAGAATATTCTGGTTCATAATGAGGAAGCCAATACATCTGATTATTCTATTATTTTCAATACTCTTCAGAAAGACCCGAGTAACTCTGAGAAGGAAGCTGTACTTTACATCTATCGTCAGTTGCGTAATGCAGATCCTGCTGATGATGCCAGTGCACGTGAAGTTATCAACAACTTGTTCTTCTCTGAAAAACGTTATGATTTAGGTGAAGTTGGTCGTTACCGTATCAACAAGAAATTGTCTTTGGACACCAGCATGGATGTCCGGGTACTGACCAAACATGATATTATTGAAATCATCAAGTATCTGATTGAGCTGATTAACTCTAAAGCAGATGTTGATGATATCGACCACTTGAGCAACCGTCGTGTACGTACCGTAGGTGAACAGTTGTCTAACCAGTTCGCTATCGGTTTGGCACGTATGTCCCGTACGATCCGTGAACGTATGAATGTACGCGACAACGAAGTATTTACTCCGATTGATCTGATCAATGCGAAGACAATCTCTTCTGTGATCAACTCATTCTTCGGAACCAATGCTTTGTCACAGTTCATGGACCAGACTAACCCGTTGGCTGAAATTACACATAAGCGTCGTTTGTCAGCTTTGGGTCCTGGTGGTTTGTCACGTGACCGTGCAGGTTTTGAGGTGCGAGACGTACACTATACTCATTATGGTCGTCTGTGTCCGATCGAAACGCCGGAAGGTCCGAACATCGGTTTGATCTCTTCTTTGTGTGTCTATGCAAAGATCAACGATCTGGGCTTTATCGTAACTCCTTATCGTAAGGTAAAGGATGGAGTAGTTGATTTGTCTCCGGAAGGTATCGAATACCTGTCTGCTGAAGAAGAAGAAGACAAGATCATCGCTCAGGGTAATGCTCCGTTGAACGATGACGGTACTTTCATCCGTGAGAAAGTAAAAGCTCGTCGTGATGCCGATTATCCGGTTGTAACTCCGGATCAGGTTGAGCTGATGGACGTTTCTCCGCAGCAGATTGCTTCTATTGCCGCTTCTTTGATTCCGTTCCTGGAACATGATGACGCGAACCGTGCGTTGATGGGATCAAACATGATGAGACAGGCCGTTCCTTTGCTGAAGACCGAAGCTCCGATTGTTGGTACTGGTATCGAAAGACAGCTGTGTGAAGATTCACGTACTCAGATTGCCGCTGAGGGCGATGGTGTAATCGATTTCGTAGATGCTACTACAATTCGTATTTTGTATGACCGTACAGAAGACGAAGAGTTTGTAAGCTTTGAACCGGCTCTGAAAGAATATCGTATTCCGAAATTCCGTAAGACCAACCAGAGCATGACTATTGACCTGCGTCCGATTTGTGAAAAAGGTCAGCGCGTCAAGAAAGGTGATATCCTGACTGAAGGTTATTCTACAGCTAACGGTGAGCTGGCTTTGGGTAAGAACCTGCTGGTAGCTTACATGCCGTGGAAAGGTTACAACTACGAGGATGCTATTGTATTGAATGAACGCGTGGTTCGTGAAGACATTCTGACTTCAGTCCACGTTGATGAATATATTCTGGAAGTTCGCGAGACGAAGCGCGGAATGGAAGAACTGACTTCAGATATTCCGAACGTCAGCGAAGAAGCTACCAAGGATCTGGATGAAAACGGTATCGTCCGTATCGGTGCCCGTATTGAACCGGGAGATATCCTGATCGGTAAGATTACACCGAAGGGTGAATCAGATCCTTCTCCGGAAGAAAAACTGTTGCGTGCGATTTTCGGTGACAAGGCCGGTGATGTAAAAGACGCTTCTCTGAAAGCATCTCCTTCACTCCGTGGTGTTGTTATTGATAAGAAGCTGTACTCACGTGTGATCAAGACCCGCAGCGAAAAGAACGCTGACAAGGCTATTCTGCCGAAACTGAATGAAGAGTTCGAAGAAAAGGCAGCAGCTTTGAAGGAAGTAATGATCAACAAGTTGCTGGTACTTACCAACGACAAGGTTTCTCAGGGTGTAAAAGACTATTTGGGAACCGAAGTGATTGCCAAGGGTGCCAAGTTTACTAAACGTGATCTGGAATCATTGGATTATACCATCATCCAGTTGAGCAAGTGGACAGCTGATGCACACAAGAATGATATGATCCGTGACCTGATTGTAAACTATCTGAAGAAGTATAAAGAACTGGATGCAGAGCTGAAGCGTAAGAAGTTCGCTCTGACAATCGGTGATGAGCTGCCTTCAGGTATCATTCAGATGGCTAAGGTTTATATCGCTAAGAAACGTAAGATTGGTGTTGGTGACAAGATGGCCGGTCGTCACGGTAACAAGGGTATCGTATCCCGCGTGGTTCGTCAGGAAGACATGCCGTTCCTGGCAGACGGTACTCCGGTAGATATCGTATTGAACCCGTTGGGTGTGCCTTCACGTATGAACATCGGTCAGATCTTCGAGGCCGTTCTTGGTCGTGCCGGAAAAGAACTGGGAGTTAAGTTTGCTACTCCTATCTTTGATGGCGCTACATTGGAAGATTTGGATAAGTGGACGGACAAAGCTGGTCTGCCGCGTTATTGCAAGACATACTTGTATGATGGTGGTACCGGTGAGCAGTTCGACCAGCCCGCAACGGTAGGTGTTACCTATATGTTGAAACTGGGTCACATGGTTGAAGACAAGATGCATGCCCGTTCTATCGGTCCGTACTCTTTGATTACTCAGCAGCCGCTTGGTGGTAAGGCTCAGTTCGGTGGTCAGCGTTTCGGAGAAATGGAGGTTTGGGCTATTGAAGCCTTTGGTGCCGCTCATGTGCTCCAGGAAATCCTGACTATCAAGTCCGATGATGTAGTAGGACGTTCTAAGGCATATGAAGCCATTGTGAAGGGTGAACCGATGCCTACACCGGGAATCCCCGAATCTCTGAACGTATTGCTGCATGAACTGAGAGGTCTCTGCCTGAGCATTACGCTGGAATAAAATTATATTATCGGAAGCCGGAAAACCGTTCCCGGTGAACTGAGATCCGGTTTCCGATCATCAACATTCAATCAATAGATATAAATATAAAGTATGGCTTTTAGAAAAGATACTAAGATAAAGAGTAATTTCTCGAAGATTACAATCGGACTGGCATCGCCTGAAGAAATTCTGGAGAACTCTTACGGTGAAGTGCTGAAACCGGAGACCATCAACTACCGTACTTATAAGCCGGAACGTGACGGTTTGTTCTGCGAACGTATCTTCGGACCGGTTAAGGACTATGAGTGCCATTGCGGTAAGTACAAACGTATCCGTTATAAAGGTATTGTCTGCGACCGATGCGGTGTGGAAGTGACTGAAAAGAAAGTTCGTCGTGAACGTAGTGGTCACATCCAGCTGGTTGTACCGGTTGCACATATCTGGTATTTCCGTTCTTTGCCGAACAAGATCGGTTATCTGCTGGGCTTGCCGACAAAGAAACTTGATGCAATTATTTACTACGAACGCTATGTTGTTATCCAGCCGGGTGTGAAGGCTGAAGACGGCATCAGCAAATATGATCTTCTTTCTGAAGAAGAATATCTGGATATTCTGGATACTCTTCCGAAAGACAACCAATATCTGGAAGACAGCGATCCGAATAAGTTCATCGCCAAGATGGGTGCGGAAGCTATCTATGACCTGCTGGTAGGTCTTGACCTGGATGCTCTTTCTTATGAACTGCGTCACAAGGCAAACAACGACTCTTCTCAGCAGCGTAAGAATGAAGCTTTGAAGCGTTTGCAGGTTGTTGAATCGTTCCGTGCTTCACGCGGACGCAACAAACCGGAATGGATGATCGTACGTATCGTACCGGTTATCCCGCCTGAACTCCGTCCGCTGGTTCCGCTGGATGGTGGACGTTTCGCTACTTCTGACTTGAACGATCTTTACCGTCGTGTGATTATCCGTAACAACCGTCTGAAGAGACTTATCGAAATCAAGGCTCCTGAAGTGATTCTGCGTAACGAAAAACGTATGTTGCAGGAAGCTGTCGATTCACTGTTCGATAACTCACGTAAGTCAAGTGCAGTGAAGACTGATGCCAACCGTCCGTTGAAATCTCTTTCTGACAGCTTGAAAGGTAAGCAGGGACGTTTCCGTCAGAACTTGCTGGGTAAGCGTGTTGACTATTCTGCCCGTTCGGTTATCGTCGTAGGTCCGGAACTGAAGATGGGTGAATGCGGTATTCCGAAACTGATGGCTGCTGAACTTTACAAACCGTTTATCATCCGTAAATTGATTGAACGCGGTATCGTAAAGACAGTGAAGTCTGCCAAGAAGATCGTTGATCGTAAGGAACCTGTTATCTGGGATATCCTGGAACACGTAATGAAGGGTCATCCGGTATTGTTGAACCGTGCGCCGACACTTCACCGTCTGGGTATTCAGGCTTTCCAGCCGAAGATGATCGAAGGAAAAGCTATTCAGCTGCACCCGTTGGCATGTACGGCGTTCAATGCCGACTTCGACGGTGACCAGATGGCTGTTCACTTGCCTTTGAGCAACGAAGCAGTTCTGGAAGCACAGATGCTGATGCTCCAGGCTCATAATATTCTGAACCCTGCGAATGGTGCGCCGATCACTGTGCCTGCTCAGGATATGGTATTGGGTCTGTATTACATCACCAAGCTGCGTAAGGGTGCTAAAGGTGAAGGCCTGATCTTCTATGGTCCGGAAGAAGCATTGATTGCTTACAACGAAGGTAAGGTAGATATCCATGCTATCGTCAGCGTTGTTGCAAAAGACCTGGATGAAAACGGCAATATTGTTGATAAGATGATTAAGGAAACTTCTGTTGGTCGTGTGATCGTTAACGAAATCGTGCCGGCAGAATGTGGATATATCAATACGATCATTTCCAAGAAGTCTCTGCGTGACATCATCAGCGATGTTATCAAGACTGTCGGTGTAGCCCGTGCCTGCGAATTCCTGGATGGAATCAAGAACCTGGGTTACAAGATGGCCTTCGAAGGCGGTCTGTCCTTCAACTTGGGTGATATCATCATCCCGAAGGAAAAGGAAGAGCTGGTTAAACGCGGTAACGAGGAAATCGAACAGATCATGATGAACTATAACATGGGTTTCATCACCGACAACGAACGTTACAATCAGGTGATCGATACCTGGACTCATGTCAACAGCGACCTGTCCGATATTCTGTACAAGACTATCAAGAACGACGACCAGGGATTCAACTCTGTATTTATGATGCTGGATTCCGGAGCCCGTGGTTCTAAGGAACAGATCCGTCAGTTGTCTGGTATGCGTGGTTTGATGGCGAAACCCCAGAAAGCCGGTGCAGAAGGTGCACAGATCATTGAGAACCCGATTCTTTCTAACTTTAAGGAAGGTTTGTCCGTGTTGGAATACTTTATTTCTACTCACGGTGCTCGTAAGGGTCTTGCCGATACTGCATTGAAGACTGCCGATGCCGGATATCTGACTCGTCGTCTTGTCGATGTATCTCATGACGTGATCATTAATGAAGAAGACTGCGGTACGCTGCGCGGACTTGTCTGCACAGCCTTGAAGAATAACGATGAAGTCATCGCGACTTTGTACGAACGTATTCTGGGCCGTGTGTCTGTACACGATATTATTCACCCCACAACTGGTAAGCTGATTGTTGCTTCCGGTGAAGAGATTACAGAAGCCATTGCTGAAGAAATCGAAAAATCTCCGATCGAGAGCGTAGAAATCCGTTCAGTATTGACTTGTGAATCCAAGAAGGGTGTATGTGCTAAATGTTACGGACGTAACCTGGCAACGAGCCGTATGGTTCAGAAAGGTGAAGCTGTCGGCGTAATCGCTGCCCAGTCTATCGGTGAACCGGGTACTCAGTTGACTCTGCGTACATTCCACGCCGGAGGTATCGCAGGTAACATGGCTGCCAATGCAAGTATCGTTGCCAAGAACGATGCTCGTCTGGAATTCGAGGAATTGCGTACGGTAGATGCTGTTGAAGAAACAGGCGAACCGGTTAAGATTGTTGTAGGACGTCTGGCTGAAGTTCGTTTCGTTGACGTCAACACAGGTATTATCCTTTCTACTCACAACGTTCCTTATGGTTCTAAACTGTATGCATCCGACGGTGATGTAGTTGAAAAGGGTAAGCTGATTGCCAAGTGGGATCCGTTCAACGCTGTTATCGTTACTGAAGCTGCCGGTAAGATCGACTTCGAATCTGTAATTGAGAACGTTACTTATAAGGTTGAATCCGATGAAGCAACCGGTTTGCGTGAAATCATCATTACGGAATCTAAGGATAAGAACAAGATCCCGTCACTTCACATTGTTGACGAGAACGGCGGTATTATCCGTACTTACAACCTTCCGGTAGGAGGTCACGTAGTGGTAGAAGACAAGCAGACTGTTAAGGCTGGTGATATTCTGGTTAAGATTCCGCGTGCCGTAGGTAAGGCGGGCGATATCACCGGTGGTCTTCCTCGTGTTACTGAGCTGTTCGAAGCCAGAAATCCGTCTAACCCGGCAGTTGTATCGGAAATCGACGGTGAAGTGACTATGGGTAAGATCAAGCGTGGTAACCGTGAGATCATCGTAACTTCCAAGACTGGCGATGTGAAGAAATACCTGGTTGCTCTGTCCAAGCAGATTCTGGTACAGGAGAACGACTATGTACGTGCCGGAACTCCGTTGTCGGATGGTGCTATTACTCCTGCTGACATCCTGGCCATCAAGGGTCCTACGGCTGTACAGGAATACATCGTTAATGAAATCCAGGACGTATACCGTCTGCAGGGTGTGAAGATTAACGACAAGCACTTTGAAATCATCGTACGTCAGATGATGCGTAAGGTTCAGATCGACGAACCGGGCGATACCCGCTTCCTGGAACAGCAGGTTGTTGACCGTCTGGAATTCAATGAAGAGAACGACCGTATCTGGGGTAAGAAAGTGGTTGTAGACGCCGGAGACTCTCAGAACCTCCAGCCGGGTCAGATTGTAACTGCCCGCAAGTTGCGTGATGAGAACAGTATGTTGAAGCGTCGTGATATGAAACTGGTTGAAGTGCGTGATGCAGTTCCTGCTACTTCTACTCAGATTCTGCAGGGTATCACCCGTGCTGCTTTGCAGACTTCAAGCTTCATGTCAGCTGCTTCCTTCCAGGAAACGACGAAGGTCCTCAACGAGGCTGCTATCAACGGAAAGGTAGACCGTCTGGAAGGTATGAAGGAGAACGTTATCTGCGGTCACCTGATTCCTGCCGGTACCGGTCAGCGTGAGTTTGAAAAGATTGTGGTAGGTTCGAAAGAAGAATACGACCGTATTCTGGCCAACCGCAAGAATGTACTGGACTATAGCGAAGTAGAATAAGCTTTCGGATACGGAAGCAATTCCTGAAATATAATAAATGGGCATCCACCTTCCGGTGGATGCCCATTTTTATTTCATCGATTATTGGATGTGTCCTGTGATGTATTACTGCTCTTCCAGGGAACATCCTATCTGGTCGAATGGCAACTGCGGGAATCCCTGTATATACTTATATATGGGAGCATCTTCCTTGAATCCTTTCAGCGGATTTTCCGGATCTATAAATCCCGGATCGTTGTTGGTAGACCAGTTGTTCCGGAATTCTCCCCATTGAGTCTGTCCGTTCACGATGTTTTTGATGCGGTAGAACAGGTTTCCTTCTATTACATTGCCATGAGGGTAGGAGGGATCTTCTTCCCAGTAATGTGCCAGAAACGGATAAGTCGTGCTGTAAGGTGCCTCCTTATATTTTACTGTTTTCAGGCGCTGGTCAATGATTCCATCAGGTGCGACCATTCCTGTTCCCCAGTTCTGCATGCGGTTGTCCAGGTGGATAGCCACAGGTGAATCAATGAAAATGTTGTGATGATAGTGGTTGTAATGTCCGCCTCCGATCAGTACGGGGAGTGAGCCGGCATTGTGGTAGATGTTTCCGTACACTTCACCTCCACAGGCTCCGTCGTCATGATAGGTAGCTGTGACACGGTGGCGCGGGCTGAGTTTGTGGAAGTAACAGTAACGGATTACGTTGCCCAGTTCCGACGGATCCCGTCCATAATAGATAGCTCCCTGGTCATCAACCTCACTGCATACATTCGTGATCTTACAGAATTCAATCGTGTGATTGTTCCCGTGAAAGAGAATAGCCATGCTGGGAGCGTTGTAGATGTCGCATTTGCTTACCCGGTTGCCAACACCATCGATCCAGATACCGGGCCTGTATGACTTTTCTACGCGGTTAAAATCATGGATGCGGCAGTTTTCCACAAAGTTTCCGGCCGGAGTAAGTGTGGCACGGTCACCTCCACCCAGACTGATACCTCCGCTTCCTGTGTTGTAGATGTAGCAGTCGGTGATTCCGTTATCGGTTCCGCCATTGCGGTTGAAAAGGATATCCTGATATAGTCTTCCCATAAGATCGCCTACGACACGTGATTTAGGCGTTCCTCCGGCTTCTGCGGCATGAGGTTTCAGTGTCTTCTTGTCGGGCGTTTCTGTTCCTTTTCCTATGGAAATACCTACACCGCCGACATTACGGACCGTACATCCGGTGATGCGTACATGCTGTGTGTTTTCAAGATAAATCCCGATGGACCGTCCGTATTCGAAGGTTAGTTTGCTGAGGGTGATGTTCCGGCAGTTTTCTATGGCAACCAGCGGGTCGTTCATGACAGAGACATTCAAGGTACGGGTATTTTCAGGCAGATAGACATACATCTTTCCGTTTTCCTTATCAATGACATATTCGCCCGGGAGATCCAGTTCTTCGAGCAGATTCAGGGCATACCAGCGTCTCCAGTCAGCTCCTGTCATAAATCCGTAGACGGTCTGCTGTGCGGTATGAATGGTCTTTGTTTCGGGATCCAGATGATCTACGCGTATCATGTCGCTGGCATAGCCGTGTGCAAAATAACCGCCTATCCAGAAGGATCCTGCCTGAGTCCAGGCCGACGGGCGGTCTTCGTTGTATTGGAATACGGGTAGTTTGGCTTCTTTGACTTTCTCTCCAGTTCCGGCTTCCAGAACTTTGCCTATCAGTACCGTAGAATCGTTGGGCCAGCGTGACAGGCTGAGAGGTGCATCATTGGCAAAAAGTTCGCTCCATGCGGGGCTGCTGGGACGCCCGAAACCGGACGGACGCAGGTCGGTCATGGGAATGTTAAGCCGGTTGAAATCGATTTCCCGTATTTGTTTACGGGCGCTTTCGGGGAGTCGTGCGATAATTTTCTTATCGGATACTTTCTTCATGGCCGAAAGGGGAATCTCTTTTCCTCCGGAAATGCTTACCTTTTCATTCTGGTACGGGCAGATGGTCAGGGAAGCATATTTCCCGCTGCTGCCTATCTCCAGTGTTTGGGACTGTTCGTAGATGCCTTTGCGTAAGATGATCTGTACGTCTTCATTTTCCAGTGTTCCGGCTTTCTCCAAAGCAGCCTGAATACTTTTCAGCGGGTGTGTAAAAGTTCCCGCTGCGCGGTCATTGCCTTTGGGGGATACGAAAATTTGTTTTTCAGCCCATGCAGATAGAGTAGTGCATCCCCAGAAGGTCAGTAACATAAGTAAGGAATGTTTCATAGTCTGTTGTTTTTCAAGAATAGTAGTTACTTTGCAAAGTAATGCTTTTTCCCGTAAATATCCAAATCAATTCCGGAAACGACCTTTCGTTTCAGCTTATGCGACCAGTTGATCCGGCTGTATCGTGCAGACACTTCTCCCGGATTGACTAGTCGATGCAGCCGTATCGACCAGGTGAAACTTTAGTATCGACTAGGTGAAACTTTTGTATCGACCTGATGAAACTTTTGTATCGACTTAGTGGAACTCTTGTATTGACCGGACAATGCGGCTGTATGGTATGGATGATTCGACCCGTTCTTCTGCAGGCTTCGGGCTTTTTTATGAAACTAATGTATTGTTGAGTACAAATATTTGAAGTCAATGGAGATAATCAAGTATTTTTATTCTCAGATCGAATAGATGGATAATTTTATCGGAAATATAGACTATCTTATTGAAATTTGTCTAAAACTTTTATTTTCTATCATTTTTTTCATCAATTTGAAATTTTCTTGTAATTTTTGCTAAAGTGACATAAATTGTTGTATATTTGCGGCGTGAATGTGAAATAAAGTTCTTACGGGACTTCTACTATGACTATTGAAAACACTTCGTATGTTGAGATCTACCGCAGGAAGAGACTACTTTATTAATATATTATGAAGAAAAATTATCTACATGAAAGAAAAGCACATCTGCCATTCGTGCTGGCTTTAGGACTGATTGCAGCTCCTATTCCCGCTCTGGCAGAGACTGAAGCTCCGCATGCTGATGCTGTAGCTACAGTAAATCAACAAAAGGTTACCATTAGTGGTATAGTAAAGGATGAAGCTGGTGAACCGATCATCGGAGCTTCTGTAATTGAAAAGGGAAATGCGATGAACGGTGTCATTACTGACCTGGACGGACGTTTCTCTTTGAGCCTTTCCGGAAATGCAGTGGATATTAGTTATGTAGGTTACAAAACCCAGACTATTAATCTGAAAGCCGGTGTTCGTGAATACAATGTTGTTCTTCACGAAGATACGGAAATGTTGGATGAAGTAGTGGTTGTCGGTTATGGCGTTCAGAAGAAGAGTAACTTGACAGGTTCTGTTGCTTCGGTAGATTCTAAGGTACTGGATACCCGTCCGGTTTCCAGCGTATCTGCCGCCTTGGCAGGACAGATGCCGGGTGTAACCGCTATTCAGACCTCCGGTGCTCCGGGTTCTCAGGCCAGTTCGATCACTATCCGTGGTAAGAACTCTATTAATGCGGCTTCTCCGCTGGTAATCGTAGACGGTGTTCCGGGTAGCATGAATACTATCGACCCGGCTGATATCGAGTCATTGACCGTATTGAAAGATGCTGCTTCGGCTGCTATCTATGGCGTGCAGGCTGCGAATGGTGTCATCCTGATCACTACGAAACAGGGTAAGAAGGGTGACAAGACACGCATCAATTATTCAGGTACTTTCTCATGGGCTTCTCCGGTTGCCAAGCGTGAATATGTAAATGCTTACGAATTTGCAACCTTATATAATGAGGCTACTTACAATGAGAACCCTAATGCTCCGTTGCCTTTCACTGAAGAACAGATCGAACAGTATCGTACCGGTGCCCTGCCCAGTACAGACTGGTATGATGCAGCATTCAAGAAAAATGCTTTCGAACAGATGCACAATGTATCTATCAGCGGTGGTTCTGAAAAGACAACTTACAACGGATCTCTGGGATATACCAAGCAGAACGGTTTGACGGATGAAATTGACTATTCTCGTTTCAATGCCCGTATGAACCTGACTTCTGATATCAACAAATACCTGACAGTAGGTATGAACGCTTCTGGTTATCGTGGTGTATCAAATGATGGATGGTCTGGATTCGTTTCTGTATGCCAGGGAGTATCCCGTCAGTATCCGACAGATCCGGTTTACAATGAAGACGGTACATTCAATTACACAGGTAAGGATAATCCGGTTGCAATCCAGAACAAGTCTGGATTCAAGCGTAATACTCAGCAGGAATTGAACCTGAACACTTTCGCTACAATCCACATCTTGCCGGAACTGAGCGTGAAGGGTGTTTATTCTGTTCGTAATTATACAAGCAATCAGGATGGATTCAAACGTCATTTCTCTTATGGAAATGAAGTATCTTCTTTCGATTCTGGTTTGCGTGAAGGATATGATAAATACTATACCCACAATTATTATACAGGCCAGGTCCTGATCAACTACAATAAGACATTTGGTAAGCACACCATTGGTGCACTGGCCGGATTTGAGTCTTATGAGCACATCTATAAATATACAGAGGCTACTCGTAAGGGTGGAGGTAATGATGAACTGGGCGAATCTTTGAATACTTTGGATGAATCTTCACAGAAAAATAAGGATGGTGGCTATGAAATGGCTCGTTTGTCTTATTTCGGTCGTATCCAGTATGACTATTTGGGTAAGTACCTGTTCGAAGCTAATCTTCGTAGTGATGCTTCTTCCCGCTTCCCGAAAGATAACCGTTGGGGTGTATTCCCTGCTTTCTCTGCCGGATGGCGTATCTCAGAAGAATCTTTCGTGAAGGATAACATTGACTGGCTGAGCAACCTGAAGTTGCGTCTGGGCTGGGGTAAGACCGGTAACGAAGAGTTGGATGCGAATGATATCTATCCGGCTGTTCCGACTTATGCATACGGTAGCTACATGTTTGGCAATACATTGTATTCAACAGCTTATGAAAGCCGTTATGTAAACTATAACTTGCAGTGGGCAACCGTAACCAACTATGAAGTTGCGTTGGAGGGTGGTTTCCTGAACAACATGCTGGGCTTTGAACTGGCTGTGTACAAGAAGAAAACCAATGACATGTTGCTATATTTGCCGATTCAGGGAGTCATCGGTATGAGCGCTCCTGCACAGAATGCCGGTAATGTGGAAAATACCGGTTTTGATTTGAATTTGTTCCACAACAAGAATATCGGTAAGGACTGGAGCTACAACATTGCTCTGAATGTAAGCTATGTGAAGAATGAGATTACCAATATGAGCGGAACTGAAGGTCCGACTACAGATGCTAAAATTTGGAATCTGGAAGGCTATCCTATCGGTTCTTATTATGGACTGGTTGCTGACGGATTCTTCAATACGGAAGATGATCTGAAGAACTGTCCGAAACGTCTGGGAACAGAAAAACTGGGAGATATCAAGTATAAGGATTTGAACGGTGACGGTAAAATCACATTGGATGGTGACCGTCAGATCATCGGTAAGAATTTCCCGAGCTGGACAGGCGGTTTGAGCTTCAGTGTTCGCTATAAGAACTTTGACCTGAGCGGTTTGTTCCAGGGAGCCTTTGACGTGGATGGTTACTTTACTGCAGAAGCTGCTTATGCATTCTATAATGGTGCAACAGCCTTGAAGAGACATTTGGATCGCTGGACTCCGGAAAATCACGATGCAACTTATCCGCGTATTACCAGAACAGACCAGACAAACTTTACTACTTCTTCATTCTGGTTGCAGGATGCTTCTTACGTTCGTCTGAAAAACCTGACTTTGGGTTATACTATGCCGAAGGCATGGATGACTAAACTGGGTGTTGCTAATGCGAAGGTATTCCTTTCTGGTGAAAACTTGTTTACCATCACAGGCTTGGATGGAGGTATCGATCCGGAAGAAGCTAATGAACGTGGTTGGTCATACGGTAACGTAAAGAAAATTTCTGTCGGAGTAAGACTTTCATTCTAACCTATAAAAACATATAATACAGTTTATGAAAAAATATTTATCTATTATAGCAGCAGCCCTGCTGATGGGAAGTTTCTCATCATGTAGTGACTTCTTGGATCGCTGTCCTTTGGAAGAACTTTCAGATGAAAGTTTCTGGAAAACCGAAAAGGATGCAGAAATGGCGGTCTCTAATCTTTACAATGTCCTCCCGACCTGGGATACGGATGACGCTATTAACTCTGACGATGCCGTTCATGGTATCAAATGGGCGGCCGGTAACCAGTCTAAGGGTGTTTATGACCCGTCTGACTACGGATGGAGCGAAGAATATGGTTATATCCGTCAGGCAAACCTGATTCTGGAAAAGATTCAGGAAATGGATTTGAGCGAAGATGCCTATAAGAAACTGGAAGGACAGGCTCGTTTCTTCCGTGCTTATACTTACTTCACCTTGATCCGTAGCTTTGGTGCTGTTCCTTATATCGACAAACCGCTGGAACTGACTGATGTGGAAAACATTACCCGTACTCCGAAGGACGAGGTATATGCCAAGGTGATGGAAGACTTTGATATAGCTATTGCAAATCTTCCGGTTCAGTGGGATGAAACAAATTCCGGACGTATCACTAAAGGTGCAGCCATGGCTATGAAAGCCAGAGCAGCTTTGTACTACAACAACTGGGAAACTGCCATGACTGAAGCCAAGAATGTAATGGATCTGGGTCAGTATGAATTGTATGACAAGGACAATACAGGCCGTTACAAAGAATTGTTCTGGGAAGTGGCTGACGGATGTGATGAATTTATTCTGTCTGTACAGTTCAATGCTCCTACCAGAACACACTATCTGATCGGTTGGGAATGCTTCCCGACACTGGGATGGGGTGGTTTGAACCCGACTCAGAGCCTGGTAGATGCATTTGAAGATATCAATGGTGCTCCTATTACAAGCGAGGCTTCTGTTTATGATCCGACAAATCCGTTTGCTAACCGTGACCCGCGTCTGGAAGTAAACGTTCTGCATGACGGTGAAACAATGTATGACGTAACTATTAAGGTGGCTCCGTTGAGCTCAAGTGGTAAAACAGGTATCGGTCAGCACGGTGATGCAACAGCTACCGGTTACTACCAGCAGAAATGGCTGGATCCGTCTATCGATCCGCAGTCAACCGGATGGGATATGGGTAAAGACTGGGTCGTTATCCGTTACGCCGAAGTACTGTTGACTTATGCTGAAGCCAAGAATGAATTGTCTCCGCTGGATCCTTCTGCATTCGATGCAGTCAATCAGGTTCGTCGTCGTGTAGGTATGCCTGACCTGCAGAATACCGATCCGACTAAACCGACTTATTGCGGCACTCAGGACGATCTGCGTAAACGTATCTGGAATGAATGGCGTGTAGAATTTGCACTGGAAGGTGGAAAACGTCAGTGGGATATCCGTCGCTGGGGTATTGCCAAGGATGTATTGAACGCACCGTTCGAAGGTTTGAGATATACTTTGGTTGATGATCCGAATGCGCCGAAAGGTGATAATGGAAAGAAATGTATCCTTTATGTAGGTGAACCGCTTAAACTGACTGGAAGTCACTATGAAGATCACAACTATTTGTTGCCGATTCCTCAGACTGAAATCGATTTGAATCCGAAACTGGAACAGAATCCGGGTTATTGATTCTGATCGTTACATGATAGTATAGACCGTGCGGATAGTGGACTTTCCTAAATAGGGTAGTACTGCTATCCGCATGTTTTTTCAGTCAGGTTTGCGGTATTGTTTATATTGGTTTAACTTCTTATAGAACGAAATGCGGAAACAACTACATTATATTCTGTTTATAGTTCTCTTTATTATTTATGCGGCTTGTTACCAGGATGTCCTGTCGCATATTATATTTTATCAGGAACAACATCATCTGTTTCTGTTTTCAACAGCGTATTTCACGCATAGCCTTCATACGGAAGGATGGATGAGCTGGCTGACGGATTTTCTGATTCAGTTTTTCCACTTGCCTTTGTTGGGAAGCTGTCTGATGGCAGGTATCTTGTCCTCTGTTTATTTGCTGGTCCGTTTCATTATTTATCGGATAACGGGGAAAAGAGATTTGCTCCAGCTGGCTTTGCTTCCTTCCTTATATTTGTTTCTTCAGACTGTGTCGGCAGATGCGTCATTGGTACCGGTAGTTTCAGTCTGGGTAAGTCTGTTGGTCGTGGCTGTATTTTGCTGGCTGTTGTCTCCCTGGTTAAGAAAGCTGCACCGGCTGATTCCGGATATTAGCTTGAAACCGGCAGTGTACTGGGCGGTAACTGTCATTGTTCTGCTGGTGTACGGAGGTGGTACTTTCTACAAATTCCTTCAGAAGTATGATATCCGGGAGTATCGGATGCTGAAAGCGGAACAGGCTGTCAAGGAACGAAATTGGGATGATGTGCTGATGCAGACAGAAAAATATCTGAAACGTCAGGCGAATAACCAGCTTATTTTCTATTTTCGCAACATGGCTCTTTATCATACGGGACAATTGCTGGATCATCTGCTGGACTATCCCCTGAACATGGGAGTAAAGGCTCTTTATTTCCCCTGGAACAGTGACAGTCGGGAAAGTGAATACGGGCATTTCCTGTATGAGGATCTTGGATACATCAATGAAGCACAGCGTTGGGAATTCGAAGCGATGGTGGTTTGGGGAGAAACTGCTCCTCATTTGCTGAATCTGGCCAGATACAATGTGGTCAACAAACGTCCGGAAGTGGCGCGCCGCTTCATCAACCTGCTCAAGCAGTCGCTTTTCTATCGGAAAGAAGCTGAACAACTGGAAGCTGCTTTGTATACCGGAAAGGCTCCTGGTCTGCGGGCACCGCTGGCTGATGTGAAAGAATCACCGGCCCGCTTTGCCAATGTCCTCAATATCGGTCCGGAGCTGCAGTATCTTTGTGAGAAGGACTCGACCAACCGGATGGCTTTTGAGTATCTGATGTGTGACTTGTTGCTGAGTAATCAGGTGGTACGCTTTGTGGATAATCTGAAGTATATGCGTCATTTTGATTATCCCCGGATGCCGAGACTGTTTGAAGAAGCTTTGTTCATGTACCGTTCAGGAGTCGGTGAAGAAGAATTTTCGAAGACCGGTTATTCGGTCAGTCCGGAGACAGAGGAACGTTTTAAACATTATTATCAGCTTTATCAGCAGAAGGATATGCGGAAGCTGAGACTGGAG